>Ga0255355_1000057_pt1 | contig 69930 bp, 57 predicted proteins | sample HBST75metaG_FD_189943 | JGI IMG/M metagenome (GOLD analysis project Ga0255355, IMG submission 189943) | Peat soil microbial communities from Stordalen Mire, Sweden - H.B.S.T75 | ecosystem: Environmental > Terrestrial > Soil > Wetlands > Peat | place: Sweden: Norrbotten County, Stordalen Mire...
GAACAGGGTCCCCAGGGAAAGACAAAGAACATGATAACCTCCCCGGGGTGCAGGCGCCCTGCCAATCGCCAGCTGACCGCTCTTTCTCCCAACTTGCTGATGGGAAAAGGCTCAATTCCTCCCACCTTGCGCTTTTTCGCTCCCTAATTTGCCGAATCCGGTTATGCTGTGAGCGGAGGCCTAAACGGAATGACAAAGGCAGACCTGGTGGAAAAAGTGACCCGTCTGGGCGACCTCACTCGCCGCGACGGAGAGGTCATCGTCGAGACCATCTTCGACTCGGTAATCGGAGCCCTCAAGGGTGGGGACAAAATTGAGATTCGCGGCTTCGGCTCCTTCCGCATCCGCCAGCGCAATCCCCGCATCGGACGCAACCCGAAAACGGGAGACCGCGTGGAAGTCCCGGCCAAGAAAGTTCCCTACTTCAAACCCTCGAAAGAGCTGCGCGATCTGGTCAACCCTCACGAGGCCGTCAAGGCTTCCTGAGCACGCGCCCTTTCCACAGCCCACTTCCTACCCCGCCGCCCGCGCCTCGATCCCTCGAGGCTGGGCGGCATCTCACTTTTTCCGTCTCTGCGGCCCTCGAAAGCCCATCTTTCTCCTCCGGCCGCGCCATCGAAGCCGTTGTCATCCCCACCACAACCGCTGTCATCCTGCAAAGCCGCTGTCATCCTGACGCGCAGCGGAAGGATCTGCAGTTGCTTCTAAGCGCTCCTTCGATCCAGCAGCCCGCGCGTCCGAGTCCATGAATTCGTGGGGCAGTGCGCGGAACTCCTGGGTTATTACAAGCTGCGGAAAAACGCAGTCCGGAGGGAGGCGGGGGTTTCAACCCCCGCATAAAGCCAGCACACTCAGCGTGGCTTCAGCCACGGAGGGCGCTTTCTCTCGGGCCCCCATAACTCGGATTTCTTCCGCCCCGCTCACGCCTCTGCTCTCGCCGTCTTCCTCTGCTCAAGCCAATCCAGAACACACAGCCCCGCCAGCAGCGGAATCAGCCACATCACCCGGCATCCGTAGCGATCGTCCACCACCGACAGAACGCCTGTCACCAGCGCGTTCAAAATCACCATGGAGAACACCACCAGGCTCAGCCCCACCAGCCGCTGCGAGTGGCGCCGCCACAAAAGCGGAATCGACCCCACCATTGCCGCCAATGACGCCACAACCGTCCACCATTGGATCGAACTCACCGCATCCAGCGGCAACTCATCCCGCGCCTGCCGGCTCCCCAGGTAGCTCGCCCGCGCCTTCGGCAGCACATAGTCGAATTGCCCCAGCGTCCACGGGTTCGAGTCGAAGCCAAACAGGCCAAAGGCCAGCAGCTGCTCCCGGAAATTAGCCGCCGAACGCTCCAACTGCTCGCGTGGATAGGCCCGCGCCGTGGCCAGAACCAGAGGCATCTCTTCCTGCTTCAGGCGGTCCCGTTCCTCGTCGGTCGACGCTTCGTAGCCCCCATCCTCGCCCCACAGAAATCCGTCCGAATCACCGGAGACTTCCCGCATGTGGCTGCAGACTGCCCATTGCGCCTTGTCGCAGTGCTTTTCCAGGTACCATCGCCCCGGACCATCGGCAATCACCCGGGCCAGCAGGTAGGGCGGGCGCTCGCCATTCAGCGTCGCCTTCCCGTAGAGATACCCATCCAGCGTCATCTGGCCCACTGCCACCACTGCCACAATCGCCGCCACTTCTCCCAGAACGCGCAGCCGGACAAAATACGGCCGGTCCTCAAAAAGGGCATACACCGCCAGCACTGCGCAGAGCCCCGCGGCCAGCAAAAAATGAGAGGCGTGGGCCGTGATTCCCCACCAGGCCACCAGGTAAAGTCCCAGCCGCTCGGCGCGGAAGAGACTCTCGCGCGCGAACGCCAGCAGGTAAATCGCAAGATACGCAACCGGCCCCAGAATGTCCGGCATCAGGAAAGCCGAGTACCAGCTCGCACTGGTCAGCAGGCTCAACAGCACCATCAGCGGCAGATACCGCGCCGCCGTCCGTCGCGGCGCAATGGACCGCACCACCAGCCACACCACCCACGCAACCAGCAGGCATTGCAGGAAAATCACCGGCCAGGGGTTCACGTTCCAATGCCAGGGCAGAATGCCCAGGCTATAGAACAGCGACCGCATTCCGTAGTAATTCGAGAAGTCGTGCAGGAAGACCGCCCTGGCCACCATCCGGCCGTCGTCCAGGTAGGTCATCGAGTCCGGATAGAGCAGCGGGAAACCGTTATACAACGCCGGCCAGGAGAGCAGCAGCGCCCCCACGAACACAGCCGCGCCGTGCCAGGCGCTCAACCAGCCCAGCCCATTTTGCGCAAATCTCTGGCTCCCGGCCTTTGTGCCTCTCACGGCCTGGCGTCCTTCCATTACTCTCTTTAAAAGTTGCCCACCATCCTATCACCGGCGCATGTAGGCTTGGAGAACTGTTCGCTGACCTGCTGCCTCGCCAACCCCGCTAGCCCCGCTCACTCCGCTCATCAGTGCTATCCTCAAGTTGATCGCCACAGGCCGTGCGCACGCTATCCCCAATCCCATTCGGTTCATCCTTCCGGCGCCTCGGAGTTGCTTCTCTCGCGCTCCCGTTGCTGTGTTTTCTTGTCTTTTCAACCGGATGCAAGCGCTTTCGCCACTTGACGCATGAAACCGTCTACGTCTCCGCCCGGCAAACCTACCTGCACGACCGTGTCGCCGCCGTCTCCAACCGGGTCGGCGAAGTGTCCAACGGACAGTCGCTTGAAGTCCTCGAACACGGCCGCCGCTTTCTCAAGGTCAAGACCGAGAAAAACGAGATCGGCTGGCTTGAGGAGCGGGCGGTCATCGACAGCAAGACCTACGACACCTTCACCCAGCTTTCCGACCAGCACAAGTCCGATCCTGTGGTCGCAACCGCCGTGGTGCGCGACGACATCTACCTGCATCTGACCCCCGGCCGCGAGACCGAACGCTTCTTCCTGCTGGCCGCCAACGCCAAGGTTCAGCTTCTCCAGCGCGCTTCGGTTCCCAAAGCGTATGCGCCCGGACAGGGACCGTCGCCCAAGCCGGTTGTGCCTGCCCCTGTAGCACCGTCTCCTGCTCCCGCGGCGAAAGCCTCCGGAACTCCCGCCAAGACCGTTGCCAAGTCCCCCGCCCCGGCCGTCACGCCCGCCGCGCCCGCACCCGCGCCTGAACCGCCGCCCATGGAAGACTGGTGGCTGGTCCGCGACGCACAGGGCCACGTCGGGTGGCTCCTGGGGAGCCGCGAAGACGTGGATGTGCCCGATGAGATCGGCATTTATGCCGAGGGCCAGCGCATCGTGGGCGCTTACGTGCTCAACAAGGTCACCGACCCCGACTCCAATACGCCCACGCATGAAATTCCGCAGTACGTGACCGTCCTCAGCCCGCCCAAGTCCGGCCTGCCCTTCGACTTCGACCAGGTGCGCGTCTTTACCTGGAGCCTCAAGCACCATCGCTATGAGACCGCCTTCCGCCTGCACCCGATCCAGGGCTTTCTCCCCCTCAAGGTCACCTATCAGCCCGTGGCCGGCGGCAGCCTGCCCACCTTCAGCTTCCAGATTCCCAGCAGCCAGAATGTAAGCACCGATCCCGCCACCGGCATCACCCACCCGGTCTCTCCGCGCACCATCGCTTACGCGCTCAATGACACGCAGGTCAAGCGCACCGGCGCCGACCAATGGCCGATTCCCGTGGGCCATCTCGACGACGGAAAGGCCAAGCCGGCCAAACCCGGAAAAAAGAAAGCCAAGTAAGTAAGTCTTCCAGACAACTCCGAGTTAGAATTGGGGCGAATCGACCCCCTGCTGTCCATGGCGCCCTTGCAAGAAGGTGACAATGAAGACCGCTTGCCGAACTGTTCTGTTCGCTAGTTTGACTTGGTTGTGCCTTGCCGGATGCGGCGGTAACTCAACTCCATCCACTCCACCGATAAGTGATGCCTGCACCGGCGCGGCCATCACCGGGGTCTTGCAGGATTCTCTGACCTCTCAGCCTGTGGCGCAAGGAGTCGCGGTTCTGGAGACGGGAACGCAGCTTTCCGCTACATCCATCTACAATTTTTACCCCGCGCAACAGGTAGCCACCGATACCCATGGCGCTTTCAAACTCTGCGCGGCGACCGTTGTCAGTCCGTCGGCCATCATCCTTGAGGCTGTGGACTCCGCGGGCAAAGCGTACCCCCCATTTGTCGCTTCCATTTCCGGCGCCGCCGACCTGGGGACCATTCCGATGGGTGGCTGTCGCGTAACCTGCGCTTTTGACGGTCAGCAGCAAACATCCTTGCCCGCCACCATCGCGGGTGTCATCACCAGTTCTCCCATTGCAAAGACCGGATCGGTTGTCCCGCAATACTCTGTGACAGCCCTGGACGGGTCGAAATCCAAGAGCGGATCCCCCAACCTGTGGAGTCTGGCCCTGCCGCTCTTCAACTCTTCCCAGACCTTTACTTTCAGTACCACTGCGGGCAAATGCGCGGGAATGGCCCCCTTTTGTGCGAGCTACTCATTTTCTGTTCCGTCGCAGAGACCGATGCAGCGTGTAAACGGGGCCTATATTCAAGAGGCTGCTGTGCCGTATTACCTGATTTATGCGGTCCCCGATGGCGCTGCTTCGTGCCTCCCGCCTTTCAAAGTCACTACCTTTCAGCAGGACGGCTCCTCGTTCCTTACCGGAAATCCCGGCGCGCAGATTACGGCTGCGGAGATTGACTTCTCCGATTGCGTGTGAGGCGGGAACGCGAGGCCTGGCATCTGAGACCAGGAAAAGCAGAAACCTCGAAATTAGGCTTCCCGGCCTCACCCCCGCCTGCGCAGCTCCAGCTCCACCACTCGCTGCATCTCTGCCTCCGGAGCCGGTTTCCCGGTCCAGATTTCGAACTGCCGCGCGCCCTGCTGCACAAACATCTCCATCCCGCTCACCACCGGAATCCCGCGCCCTTTCGCCAGCTTCAGCAGCGGCGTCTCCAGCGGGTTATACACCAGGTCGAAAACCAGGGCAGCGTTCAGTTCGTTCTGGGCAATCGGAAGAGCCTGCTTGGAGCCGGCCATTCCGCAGGGCGTCGAGTTGATCAGCACGTCAAAGTGCCCCTTCGCGAACTGCTCATGCTTGAGCGCCTTGGCTTTGGATTCCTTGGCCAGGGCCACGGCGTGCTCGTGGGTGCGGTTGACAATGAAAACTTCCGCGCCCTGATCCACCAGCCCGAAGACAGCGGCCCGCGCCGCGCCTCCCGCACCCAGAACGGCAATCCGCGCGCCCTTCAGCTTGAGCCGCTTCTCCAGCGGCCGTATCACCCCGGCCACGTCCGTGTTGAAGCCGACAATCTTCCCGTCTGCCCCCACGCGTAACGTGTTGCAGGCGCCAATCCGCGCGGTGAGCGGATCGCTATTGGCCAGGTACGGCAGGACCTCCTGCTTCAGCGGCATGGTCACGGCCACGCCCGCCAGGGGAAGTTCCCGCGCCAGCGTCAGCAGGTCGTCCAGGGCCCGTACTTTCAGCGGCAGCAGCACCGCGTTCACGTTCTCGCGCCGGAACGCCGTATTCTGCATCAGCGGCGAAAGCGAGTGGGCAATGGGGTTTCCGGCCACGCCGAAGATGCGCGTCGCCTGGTCCAGTTGCTCCACGCGATAAAGATCGCGCAGCGTGCGCGCCGTTACCTGGCCCGGTGCGGTTTCAGAATCATCGGAAAACGACGCAAAGGTGAACGCCGCTCCAGCCCGCGGTCCCAGCACCCGGCTCACCAGTCCCTCTTCGCCCATCGCGATGCCCACCACATGCGAGGCCAGCGAATAGTCTTCGATCAGCCGCAGCACTGCCAGGTTGTCCGCCAGCGTCCGCGCGGTCGAAACCACTTTGACAAATTCCGGCGCGAAGGCCCCGATGCGCTTCGCGGCCTGTTCCAGCCCCTTGGTGCGCGAAAAGTCGTGGAAACTCACCAGCAGAGCCGCGCCGGCCTCCCGCAAGCGGGTGCGGAAGTGTTCCAGTTGCGCTGGCTTGGCCTCCTCGGCCGACTCCACCTCCAGATCGGCGATGCGGCAACCGGCCTCGGCGGCTTTCAATAGGACCTCGAGCTCCGCCGTCAAAGACTGCACGAAGTGCCCGCCGAAGGGCTTGCGACGGCAGGTGGCAATGGCAATCACGTCGCGATGCCCGGCCAGGAATTCCTTGAGCTTGGGCAGAACCGATGCCGGCTTGGCCAGCGAATCCAATCGGAATTCGAGAAATTTCGAGTCCCGCAGCGCAGCCTCCGCTCGCTCCAGAAGTTCAGCCGGCGAGTTGGCCTGAATCGCCACGCACAGTTTGGGCACACGCAGCCTTGGAGTGGACGTGAGAACAGGCGCGACGGTAGCAGCGTGAGACATAGGCATCAATTGACGAATCTTAGAAGGGTTTCGATGCGGATGCAACAGTCTGCGCGGCGTCCAGCAAAATCCCCCCAGGGACGCGGCCAAAAAAGCGTCGGCTCACGCAGTCTGCAGTCTCCCGTCGCGCGAGGCAGAAAAACAAAGATCGACATGGCGTGATATTGTTCCCAATATAGAGTGAGGAGCATCACCGATGGAAATTTCTCTCGCACCTGAATTGGAAAAGTTCGTCGCGGCCAAGGTTGCAGCCGGCCTCTACGGTTCAGCCAGCGAGATGGTGTGCGAGGCCCTTCGGCTGCTGCAAGAACAGGATCGCGCCCAAAGCGCCGCGTTCAGCCAGGCACTCGGGAACAGACCATCCACACCGGATCGCACCGAGCGCTTTCAAGCCGAGACTGTCCGCGAGAGGCTGCGGCAAAGGTCCGAGGAGCGCAGACGGCTCAGCGCATGAATCCCCTCGATTCTGCCGATGAGCTGGCAGAGTCAGGCGATTCCCCAAACTTCGCGCTCCATCGGCTTATTCATCCCGCAAAGTCGTCGCCGGATCAATCCTCGCAATCCTCAAGACCGGAACCGTTGTGGCCAATAGTGTAACCAGCAGCAGCGTCATCACCACGGCCGCGATCGTCGGCGCATCGTACACACCCACTCCATAGAGCACGCTGTGCAGAGCCCGCAGCGCCGCCCCACACAGCAGCAGCCCCAGAACCAACCCCAGCACCGAAGCGCGAATCCCTGCTCCGGCCACGTGGGCCATGGCTTGGCGGACGCTCGAACCCAACGCAAGGCGAATCCCGATCTCCCGCGTCCTCTGCGCCACAATGTTGGCCACCAGCGCGAAGATGCCCACCGCGCTCAGCAGCAGCGCCAGCCCGGCCATGGCGCTCAACAAGGCAACCTCTATGCGTTGCGTGGCCAGGGTTTCGGCGCGCAGCTCGCTCATGGCGTAGAAGCCGGAGAAGGGCAGGCTGGGGTCGGCGTTCGAAAGTGCTCTTTGCATCTGCGCGGTCAGCCCCTCTACCGGAGCCGCAGTCCGCACGATCCAGCTGGGCTGAAACCAGGTGTGAACCAGCGTCAGTGTCCTCGGATCGACCTGTGCGGCCGGAATATACGCCGTCTCCTCGCCGCTCAGAGGCGAGGAATTCTCGAAGCACGGAGAAATCTGCACATCCCCCACCACCCCCACGATCACCATGCCGTCATTCAGCGTGCGGCCCACCGGATTGCCGCCATGGAAAAACTTGCGCGCAAAGCTGCGATTCACGATCACCACCTTTTGCGTATCCGCGCCGTCCGATGTGGCGAAACCGCGGCCGGCCAGCAGCGGCATGCGCAGGGCGTCGAAGTACCCGGGAGTCACGTAGACCAGATCGGTTCCGCCCTGTTGTCCTGCTTCCGGGCCGTCGTGGATCGTCACCCCGTCGTTCAAAGGGCGCTCATAGGGCAGCGTCAGCCCGACCGCGGCGCTCTCGACGCCGGGAATCCGCCGCATGGCGGCAGTAGTTGAATCCAGCAGCCTCCGGAACGCTCCCGCATCGTGGTACCGCGCATCGTCCAGCGACACCTTGGCCGTCATCACGCCTGCAGGCTCAAAGCCCGGGGGCAGCGTCTGCAAATGGATCAGCGTGCGGATCAGCAGCCCTGAGGCGGCCAGCAGCACCACCGTCAGCGCCACTTCCCCCACAATCAACGCCTGGCGCAGGCGCAGGCGCTCGCCGCCCGCCACAGAGCGGTTCGTGGAGCGCAGATCCAGCGTACGCAGGGTCAAGGCCGGCAACATCCCAAAGAACACACTGGTCGCCAGCGCAACCAGCAGCGTAAACGCCAGCACGCGGCCGTCCAGCGCCACCTCGCCCACGGGCAGAAAGTTTTTCGGCAACAGCGAGAGCAGCCCTTGCAGGGCCGCATAGCCCACGGCCACGCCGGCCAACCCGCCCACCAGCGCCAGCAGCAGGTTCTCCATCCAAAGCTGTTTCTGTATCTGCCAGCGCGAAGCGCCCAGCGCCAGCCGCGTAGCCATCTCCGGCGTGCGCCGCACCATCCGCACCAGCGTCAACCCCGCCAGGTTGGCGCAGGCAATCAGCAGAATGAAGCCCGCCGCCAGCATCAGCGTCAACGCCTTGGGACGCAGCGTGGCCGTCTGCCCCTTCTGCAGCGGCACGGAATAGAACGTCACCTGTACGTTCGGATTCTCCTTGACCACCTCGGCGACGGTCGCTCTCCAGGCGCGATTGATCTCGGCGTCGGCCTGCTGCCACGTGGCACCCTCCCGCAGCCGCGTGATCAGCGAATAATTGTGCCCCTGCCCCTCCCCTTGCCGGCTCGCCTGCAATGCCGTGTACAAGTCCGCATTCAGCGGCGTCGTGGCGCCTTGGGGAAGAACCCCCACCACCGTATAGCGCTCGCCCTTGAGAAAGATGTTCTGCCCAATCAGGTCTTTGTCGCCGGCAAAGGTATTGCGCCACAGACCATAGCTCAGAATCGCTGTCTTCGGCCCCTGCGGGCGGTCTTCCACCTCGCTGAAGTTGCGCCCGGCCGCAGGATGAATCGCCAGCACGTCCAGGTAGTGCGCGGAGATGCGCCCCGCATGGACATACTGCACATGTTCGCCCGCCTTGAGATTCACCCCGGAGATTCCCCATCCCGATGCAGCGGAGAGCAGAGACGGCGCGTTGTCGCGCAGCATCTCCCACTGTTCGCCGTCGAGAACGATGCGCTCATCGGAAGCTTGACCGCCGGTAATGCGCATGTTCACGGTGCCCAACCGCTCCGGCTGCGCATAGGGAAGGTTTTTCACCATGAGTGCATTGACGATGGAGAAGATCGCTGTATTCGCACCGATCGCCAGCGCCAACGTAAAAATCACCGCCACCGTAAAGCCGGGATTGCGGCGCAACTGCCGTAGGCCAAACCTCAGATTCGACGCAAATAGCTCCATCGAAACTCCCTTTCCACCATCCGTTCCCTACCGTTTACGCGCAGGACGCATCTTTTGTTCTCCGCTTCTCCGGCAGAAAAGACGAAATCGCCACCGGGCAGCGGAATTGGGATAGGAAACTTCATCGCTGGGAATAGCACGTCCATCACCAAGGACAAAATTTCATGAAACTCAACCAATTGTGCTACTTACGCCACCTGCGCAGTGTACTCCCCTGCAAATCCGGCGTTCATTTCCGGACACCGGTGTGCACTCTCGAACAGCAAGCCGTGCGCAGAAGGGAAAATTTCTGCCTCCCCGCCCGAGTGTGGCAAGCTGTAAGTTTGGAGGACTTTCCCCACCATGCCCACGGATCATTCTGTCGCCGCCCCCATCACCGAAGACCTGCACGCCTGGGACGCAGGCGGAGCCCAGTTTGCCGACGCCCTCACCCGTTGGGTCACCTCGCACCTTGAGGCGCATGAGGCGGCGCTGGCCGCTCTGCTGGCCGTCCAGGGACCTCGCACGCCTGAGAACTCCCTCCGCCCCTTCGACGCGGCCATTGCGCAGCTCAGCCTCGCTGGAGCGCAGGCCGGCGTGCTCAACTCCGTGGCTTCTGACCATGCAGTGCGCGACCAGGCGCAGCTTGAGGCCCAGCGAGTCGCCCAGGCCGGCAGCGCCCTCAGCCTGAATCGCGCCGTCTACGAGGCCCTCGCGGCCATCGATCTCGCCGGCGCGACTCCCGCGACAAAGCATTACGTCCAACGCACTCTCCTCAGCTATCGCCTCGCCGGCGTCGACAAGGACCAGGCCACCCGCAACCGCCTCCAGGTCCTGCACGAGAAGGCCACAGCTCTCTCGCTCGAGTTCAGCCGCAACATCCAGGAGGGCGGAAAGACCATCCAGGCCACGCCCGCCGAGCTCACCGGCCTGCCCGCCGATTACCTCAACCGCCACGCCCCCGATGCGAATGGCCTCGTCTCTCTCTCGACTGACCAGCCCGACATGCAGCCGGTCATGACCTTTGCCGTGAGCGCCGCCCTGCGCGAGCGCATGTTCCTGGCCTACAACACCCGCGCCTACCCCGCCAACAAGCAGATCCTTCTGGACCTGCTGGCCACGCGTCAGGAGATTGCCACCATCCTCGGCTTCCGCAGTTGGGCAGACCTGGCCACCGCCGACCAGATGATGGGTTCGGCGGCCAACGTGCGCACGTTTCTGGCCAAATTGAACGACGCCAGCCGCGAGGGCGCGGTCCGCGAGCACGAGCTGATTCTCGCCTTCGCCCGCCGCCAGAAGCCGGATCTCACCGCCATCGACACCACCAGCCGCGGCTACTGGTACGAGCAGTTCCGCCGCTCGGCCTTCGACTTCGACTCCAACTCCGTGCGTCCCTACTTCCCCTATGCGCAGGTGGAAGCCGGCGTCCTCACCACCGCTGCGCGCCTCTTCAAGGTCGAATTCCGCAGCTCTACTGCGGCCGGCTGGCACCCTGACGTTTCGGTCTTCGATGTCTTCGACAACGGCCGGCACGCAGGCCGTTTCTATCTCGACATGCACCCCCGCGAGGGCAAGGACAAGTGGTTTTCCGCCTCACCCATCGTCACCGGCGTGCGCGGCGGCGCCCTGCCTGAAGCTGCCTTGATCTGCAACTTTCCCGGCGGCGAAGAAGGCGACCCCGGCCTGCTCCAATATAGCGACGTCGTCACCTACTTCCACGAGTTCGGCCACCTCATGCACGCCATCCTCGGCGGCCACACCGAATGGGCCGGCCTCTCCGGCTTTGCCACCGAAGGCGACTTCATTGAGGTGCCTTCGCAAATGCTCGAGGAGTTCTTCCGCGACGAGAAGCTCCTCCAGACCTTCGCCAGGCACTACCAGACCGGCGAAACGCTCTCCTCCGAGATCATCCGCAAGATGAAGCTGGCCGGCGCCTTCGGCCGTGCCGACTGGATGCGTTCGCAGCTTTACTACACCACCCTCTCGCTCGACCTCCACGACCAGGCCCCCTCCGCCCTGGACCTGGACGAGACCACCAAGCGGCTTTTCGAGTCGCTCCAGCCCTGGACGTGGCTCGAAGGGAACCGCATGTACGCGAGCTTCGGCCACCTCACCGGCTACTCCTCGAACTACTACACCTACGCCTTCGACAAGGTCATTGCTCTCGATTTCTTTGCCCAGTTCGATCCCCACGATCCCCTGGGTTGTGAAACCGGCGCCCGCTACCGCAAGACCGTTCTCGAGCAGGGCGGCTCCAAGCCGGGACGGGAGATGGTCCGCGACTTCCTCGGCCGCGACGAGGAGTTTTCCGCCTTCAGCAAGTGGCTCAATGAGGAGTTTGAAGACCAGCTTCTCGCGCGCTGAATCTATTTTTTTCGCCGTTGGAAACCGCGCCCCCGACTTCCGCCGCCAACTCGCCACCCACGCGAAGCGCGGGGCAAACTTGCTAACTCGCCAACCCCGCAAAGCGGGGGCTAACCTGCCGCTTCTGTTCGGTCGGCTGTACGGACGGCGTCCTCGCCGTCCGTCTGTGGCAAAGCGAGGAACATTTCCTGGCCGCCACACACCCTTGTGTCCTGTCTCCTAAACTCGCCCCATCGTCCTTGTCATCCTGAGCGTAGCGAAGGATCCGCATTTTCAATACTTTCCGCACAGCGCCGAGTCCTCGGGTCATGCTTCGAACTTCAGAGACATCCCACGAGTCATTTGCAGATCATTAGCCCCTTCCCGTGCACAATAAAAATATGCCCTCAATCCCGGTCATTGACCGTGAAACCGAGGGTCCAAAGGGGGACCCCCAAGAAAAGGGGTTCGTTCACCTTTTGTTCGCTTTTCGCGATGAGATACCGACGTATTCTCCTGTTTTTAAACGACTTACAAAATCTCCAACCTGTGGAAATCTTAAGATTTCCACAGGTTTTCATTTCCTAAGTCCAATGGAATCAAAGCGTGCGTTGTTGATTTCGGGGCAAAATGACCCTTTTTTGCCCCGAAATCGGCCTTTTTTGAAGGAAAATCGGGACCTTTTTTCTTGCCGCCAGGCGCGGCAGAGACACCGTTGGAACGCCTTTCCGGAGTGACGCAACAACGTCCGTCTCTCACTCTCCTGTGAACGCCATATTTTCCAAACCGGCCGCCCCTCTTAAAGCGCTTGCATCCGGCATCCTGCGGGGCGAGAATGTCGTGGAAAGGATTTCACAAGATGAGAGCGCACTCTAAGTTAATGAGGACAGGCACTTTACTTCTCGCCGGATTGCTGCCGGCCGTCTTCTGCTGGGCACAATCCAAAGAGATTCCCAAGCATGGACCGGCCGAGGTTCTCTTCGACGGCAAAGACCTCGCCCAGTTCGATACCTTTCTTCCTTCCTCCGGCCTCAACGCCGATCCCAATCACGTCTTCACGGTTGAAAATGGAGTCGTTCACGTCTCCGGCACCGAGATGGGCTACTTCATCACCAGGCAGGAGTACAAAAACTACTATCTGCGCGCCGAGTTCAAGTGGGGCGATGGAACCTTTGGCGTGCGCGCCGGCCAGGCCCGCGACAGCGGCATTCTCTTCAACATCCAGGGCCCCAACAAGGTCTGGCCGCGCTCCGTGGAGTTCCAGATCAACGAAGGCTGCACGGGCGACTTCTGGATGACCGACGGAGCTGCCGTGACCGGCAAGGACGGCGTCCGCGTCACCGGTCCTGAAGGCGGCGCCAGGAAGATCGACCGCTTCAACAAGGGCGAGTTCAAGAATGTAACCGGCTGGCGCGATCCCTCCAACGAAGTCGAGAAGCCGCACGGCGAGTGGAATGTCGTTGAACTGGTCAACCGCGACGGGCACATCTGGCTGTACGTCAATGGCAAGCTGGCCAACGAAGGAACCGACGCCTTCCCGACGAGCGGAAAGATCCTCTTCCAGTCCGAAGGCGCTGAAGTCTTTTTCCGGAACATCAAGATCTACCCGCTGAAGTAGCGCCCGCTCTTGAGGAGCCGGGAAGTCTGAGGAGTTCTCATGAAGATCGATCTGCGCAGCGCTCTGGTGCTGTTCACTCTTGTCGCGGCGTCCCTGGGTGCAGGGGCGCAAACCCAACGCAAAACCACACCCGGTCCCGGTCCCGGCGGCGTTCCGCAAGCCACCTTCTTCGCCCACCGGCTGGGCACCGACCACGCCGAGGGCATTACCTCGCTCGACATGAACAGCGACGGCCTGCCCGACCTCGTCAGCGGCGCCTACTGGTATGAGAATCCCGGTCCCAAGGGCGGTGAATGGACGCGCCACCAGTACCGCGAGGCCGGCACGCTCAACGAGTTTGTCTCCGACTGCGGCGAGTGGACCATCGACGTGAACCACGACGGCGCGCCGGACATTGTGACGGCCGGCTGGATGACCAACGGCGTCTGGTGGTACGAGAATCCCAAAAAGCTGGGCGCGGAGTGGAAGCGCCACTTCATCGCCGACAGCTACGACACCGAGGGCGGCGCCATCGCTGACATCAACGGCGACGGCAAGCCTGACCTGATCTTTGCCCACTACAACCACTCTGGAGTGCTGTGGATCGACTTCTCCGGCCCCCAGCCCAAAGTGCATCACGTGGGCGAACGCGCGCAGGACGGCCACGGCACCGGCGTGGCCGACATTGACGGCGACGGCAAGGCAGACATCCTCACCCCCACCGGCTGGTTCCACCAGATCGACGCCGACAAGGACCAGTGGGAGTGGCATCCGGACTGGAACCTGGACGACGCGGGATTTCCCATCATCGGCTACGACGTGAACGGCGACGGCAAGATGGACATCATCTACGGCCAGGGCCACAGCTACGGGCTCTATTGGCTGGAGCAGCAAGGCTCCGGCAGCCACCGCCACTGGACCAAACACGCCATCGACGAGAGCTTCTCCCAGGTGCACGCGCTCAAGATGGTCGACCTCGACGGCGACGGGCAGTTGGAGTTGCTGGCCGGGAAGCGCTATCGCGGCCACTCCGGCCACGACCCGGGCTCCTACGATCCGCTGGTCATCTACTACTACAAAATCGACCGCAAGACCGGCACGTTTACGCGCTACCCGGTCTCAGTGAACGGAACCGGCGGCGCGGGCACGCAGTTTGTCACCGAGGACCTGGACGGCGATGGAGACATCGACATTGCCACAGCCGGCAAAACAGGCGTCCACTTCTTTGAGAATCTGCGCATCGACCGCGTTCCCAAGGAGCAGCGCGAAAAGGAAATTCTCCTCGACCGCAACTGGCCGTTCCCCGGCGAGGGCCCGGTGGTAAAGCAGGAAGATGAGCCGAAAAAGTAAAGTCCCTGGAGCGCCTCTCCAATCAACGCGCCGAGGGGTAACGGTGCCAAGGAGTAACGCCGACCCCCCGGTCGGCTGTAGCGTGGGCCTCCCGGCCCACGCTCTCTCTACATCGATGAGAGAGATTCTCTAGTTCTGACCGGCAGGCGGCACAGTGCCGGGAATGGCAGTAGCTTCACCGGCCCGGAAGGAATTGAAGAACCGCGTCACATCTTGCTCCCGCCGGGCGCTCATCGACGGAAATGCGGCCGAGAGCATGTACAGCCGTTTGCCGACCATCACCAGGCGTGTGTCCATGACGCCGCCGCCGGCGTTGCGGGCGATGAAGTCCCGGGCTGGATTGCCTCCCGGCGCGCTGCGGGACTCGCTCATCAGGGTGGTTTGCGAACGCTCGAGTGCCCCGTCCCTGGCCATGTCCATAATGCGGTCGATGGTCCGGTTGCTGGCCTCGACCACCGGCGGATTGTCGCCCCAGGTGATGGAAAACGTGGTGGCGCTGTCGGGGTTGGCGTAGATCATGCTGATGGGCTTCGTTCCGCCGTTCTCGCTGTAGGCGGGGAGCTGGAGTTCCTTGGTGTCGCTGGGCATTTCCAGCTTGAAGCCATCTTGCGGCCGGTCGACGGTCTGCCAGTTGATGCGGGCTGGTTGAGCCGCCGGAGTCACGGGCTCACCAGAGGCGTCGCTCGAAGCGGTTCTGGAAGTGAAGAGGCCGGCAGCTCCAAGCTCCTGGCGATGCAGATAGACATAGGCCCCTGCTGCAATCAAGAGCACCGCGAAGACAATGATTTGCCAGCGTTTCACTGTCTAGAGAGTGACAATTTTAAGGGATTTATGCAAGGCGATTCTTCACTTTGGCTGCACGCGATGGAGTCGAACCCCAATTCCAACAGCGATTTCTCCCAAATCGGCTTCCGAGCCCCACCGCGGTGCAGGATGCGACGCAACCTTTTCTGAGATCCTGCATCTATCTATGTAACAAGCAGAGGCTTCCCCGAAGTATCACCCTACCTAGAAAGGTATCCACTCCTTTTGAAGGTCCTGTACGGACCTCTTCCCTCAAATCCCTCCGGACCCCCTCCCTCCAATGCCTCTCAAACGGGCCTGCTGGAAAGCAGGCCCTTCTGCTTGCTCCGAACAACTTGCGAGTCCCCGATTCGATAGAATGAAATCGAGATGTCCTCTTCCTCCGCCTCAAAAACTCATCCCGATCCAGAAATTCAGGCACTCGATGCTCTCTTTGAGCAGGCGGGCCTGACACGCAGCCTGCGGGGCAAAGCCGCCGGCGTCACCCGCCGCATGCGCCAGGAACGCGCCGAGGCCGAGGAGCTGACTCCGCCCCAGCCCGTTCCCCGGACTGCCGCCAATGGCGTTGAATGGCTGCTGGCGCCGGGGTGGGATCGGATGAAATGGCTCTGGCACGGCTTCAGCACACGCCGCGGTGGGGTGAGCCGGGCCTATTGCCCCGAAGAGGCCAAGGGCGAACTGAATCTTGGCTTTACCGCCGAGGACGAACGGACGGCAGTGGAGCAGAATCGCCGCCTGCTGGCCGAAGCCGTCAGCGGAGACGCGGCCACGCCGCTCATTACCCTCCGGCAGATCCACTCCAACCTCCTGGTGGTGGCCACCGGCGCGGATGCGCGTCGCGAGCGCCCCTGGAAGGGCGACGGCATCCTAACCAACGAGCCAGGACTGCTCCTCGGCATTCAGACCGCCGATTGCATTCCGGTCCTGGTGGCCGACCGCAAGCATCACGCCGTGGCCGCATTTCATGCCGGATGGCGAGGCACCGTGAAGCGGATTGTGGAGGAGGGCATCGGGCGCATGCGGCTGGAATTCGGCTCGCGGCCGGAAGACCTGGTGGCCGCCATCGGCCCCGGCGTCTCCACCTGCTGCTATGCCGTGGGCGATGAGGTTCTCTCCGCCTTCGAGTCGCAATTTACCTATGCGCAGGAACTTTTCCGCGAGGTCTACGACTCCGACCCGATCCGGGAGAAGTACCCCATGCTGTTCCTCACCCAGCGCGCACCCGGCCACTCGCCCATCGGCCCCAGCCTGCACCTGAACCTGGTGGAGGCCAACCGGCGCCAGTTGCTGGCCGCGGGGCTGAAACCAGGGTCGATCAAGGCGGTGGGCGGATGCACCAGTTGCCACCGGGAGCTCTTCTTCTCCTACCGCGCCGCACAAGGCCGCGCAGGGCGCATGATGAGCGTGATTGGCGTGGCGCCGGGGGCTGCGCGAGGGAGTAGGGAGTGGGAGTAGGAGCTAGCCGCCAGTTCAAGGGCACGGCAACCCATCTTTGCCCACCCAAATTCCAAGCTGGAGCTGCTCTTGTGAAGCCGTAGTGCGAGTGTGGACCGGGAGGTCCACGCTACAGCCGGCCAGGAGGCCGGCGATACTCATTCTTGCCGCGACTGGCGATCTTCTGATCAGCAGAGAATCACTCTACAGCTCTGGGCGAATTGCTCTGAAGTCTGGAAGCTGCTCCCTGCTCACCTGAAACTGATCGCTGTTCCCTGTTCCCTGTTCCCTGCTTTTACGGCACGGGCACGATAGCTGCCGGGCTGGTTCCCGTGGAACTGGAAGTCAGCGCGAGGTCGAGCTTGCTCGTGGTCGTGGTGTCGAAGGTGTAGGCGCTCCATTGGGGGCTGCCCCCGGAGCTGATCGCGTAGACGAAGTTGCCTTTGGCGTCCTCGGCCAGACCGGAGGGCTCAACGCCCGTGGCCGCCGTGGTGGAGAGCGCCGTCAGCGCAAAGCTCGACCCGGAAGCTGCCACCGAATAACCGGAGATGCTCCCTGTGGTGGTTCCCGCCCAATTGGCGATGTAGACATAGTTGCCCGTGGCTTCGGCCAGAATGGCATGGGGCCCGGTTCCCCCGCTGGGGTAGGGAGAAGCGGAAAGCTCGGTGAGGGTGGTGCTGCCGACAGCAAAGGCGCGCAAGCCGCCGGGACTGGTGGTGGAGTTGGAAAAGACCGAGGTTTCGCCCACGTAGAGGAGACGGGACTGCGGGTCAAAGTTCACCGCCACGGCCGCGCCGGAGGTGGCATTCACCACTTTGAGGGGGTTGGAACCGGCGCTGAGCGGAGCGGCATTGCCCGAGGCGAAGGAGAAGACCTGGGTTCCGGTCGAGCCCAGGGCCACGGCGATGAGCGTGCCGCTCGGAGAGAAAGCCATCTGCTGAGCCGTTGCGCCCGCCAAGGCGATGGTCTGGACCGAGAGGGATGTGTTGAGAGCACCGGTGGAAGTAATCGGAAGGGCGGAGATGGAACCCTGATCCGATGCATCCACAAGCCATTTCCCGGAGGGATCAATGGCGATCGACTGGGCCGCCACGTCCTGGGAAATCTGGGCGCCCTGGGTGAGGGCCCCGGTGCTGGAGTTGATGCTGTAAAGGTAAATGCCGTTGGTCGAGCTGATGTAGGCGAAGCTGCCGGTGGGATCCACCGCCATGCTGTACGCCAGGCCGTTCACGGCGTAAGGGCTGCCGCTGAGCGCGGTGAGCGTGCCGGCGTTGATGTAGTAGCCGGAGACCGTGTTGGCGCCGGTCGTGGGAGCGTTGAGAATATAGAAATTGCTGCCGGTCAGGGTGGTTCCGCTGCCGCCACTACCGCCGCTGGAACTGCTCGGCGCCTGCCAGAAGTTTCCGCAACCCGACAAACCTGCCAGAAGCGGCGCCCCACAAAGCGCCAGTCGTGCCCACCTTACGAATTTCATCCCCGCTCCTTCAACGCCGCGAACAGTAGCCCGCACTCAGGGTACCGCCCGGGCGCGCTCCATGTCTCATTGAGCCATGGGCCTATTGGGCCTTCTTTGCCCATAGGCCCGGCGCACACGCCTGCCGTCATGAGCAAGAAGACGCAGGGCGCGACGATTTCGCTTGCAGCAACTGCTCGCAGCAGAAGACGCGGGAAGTGGGTTCTCAGATGAGCGCGGTGACCGGAACCTCCACCAGGGCGGAGTCGACGACCGCGCCGATGGCGTGAATCACCGCGGCCACGCGCACCACGGCCAGGACCAGTTCCTCGGTCGCGCCTTTTTCGCGGACCACCTTCTCATGGGCGTCCACGCATTTGCCGCAGCCGTTGATGGCTGAGACCGCCAGCGACCAAAGCTCGAAGTCCACCTCTTCCACGCCGTGGCCGCGCAGGCCGTTCATGCGCAGGCGCGCGCCCATCTCCGAGTACCTGGGATTGGAGCTGAGGTGCTGAAAGCGATAGTAGATGTTGTTCATGCCCATGATGGCGGCGGCGGTTTTGGCCGCTTCCAGGGCCTGCGGGGAGAGCTGGGCAGGCGCGGCGGCCAGCACGGCCGCAGTGAGCGCGGCGCTGCGCGTAGCCAGCGCACTGGTTACGATGGCGCCCCACAACTGCTGCGCGGTCAGCTCGGTGTTATTGCGCACCAGGGAAGAGTAGTTCAGCTTGAGGTCCTTGGCGGAGGAAGGAAGACTGTCAATCAATGCATCGAGACTCATGTGTGCTCCGCACAGCCGACAGCGGACAGCTAACAGTTGTCAGTTTCCTGACGGTGCTGTTAGCTGTTAACTGTCAGCTGTTTGCTGTTGGCTGCCCTTACGCGTGGATCGTTTCTTCGCCCTTTTGCCAGTTGCAGGGGCAAAGCTCGTCGGTCTGGAGAGCGTCGAGGACGCGCAGAACCTCCTGCGGGTTGCGGCCCACCGAGAGGTCGTTGACGGAGACGAAGCGAATCGTGTTCTCGGGATCGACGATGAAGGTGGCGCGGAGGCAAACGCCGGCCTTGAGGTCCAGAATGCCCAACTGCTCGCTGAGTTCGCGCTTGATGTCGGAGATCATGGGGTAAGGCAGGTTCTTCAGGTCGGGGTGGTTGTTGCGCCAGGCCAGGTGGACGTACTCCGAATCAATGCTGGCGCCGAGCAGCTGCGCATCGCGGTCGGCGAATTCCTGGTTGACCTTGCCGAAGGCGGCAATCTCGGTGGGACAGACAAAGGTGAAGTCCTTGGGCCAGAAGAAGTAGACCTTCCACTTGCCCTCGTAGCTGCTTTCGGTAATGGTCTCAAAAGCTTTCTTGGGGTCCAGATTGACGACAGCGGTCAATTCAAAAGCGGGAAACTTTTCTCCAACAGTCAGCATGTATAACTCCTTCAGGGTGATGGGTGAATGACACTCCGCGGACGGCGAAACCGCATCCGCGACGAAAAAAGGGTGCATGAATCCGTGTGCGCGCCCGTCGCCGGTCGACGCATGAACATTGGGCAGGCCGTGCCGGGGCTGTCATTTAACAGATGCCGGGGGCGGGGTGTCGATTCAGAAATTTGGACTAAGATGGTCCACTTGCAACGGAGTAACGCGGAGCTGGAGGGAGTAGGGAATAGGGAGCTCGCGGCATCACTGGAGGCCTGATTGCTGTGCGGAAAGCGCGAAAATGCAGATCCTTCGCTGCGCTCAGGATGACAAGGTCAACGGGATGAACCTGGAATAGGGATACTAGTTGGGGCGGCCGCCGGAGGTGGAACGGCGGCGAAAGCGCTCGTCCAGGGGCTGACGGCCCTGATAGCCGGCTTCGACGGTGTGCCAGTACTCAATGGTTGTTTCGCCCATGTGCCAGCACAGCAGAACCACCTGGTCGTCCAGGCGGCAGGGGAAATCCAGCAGGCCGCCGTCCAAGTCCTTGACCTGCACGCCGATAGAGTCGATTTCGGCAATGCTCTCGCGGGCCAGTTGCAGGTCCGCTTCCATCGCCGCGCGCAGCTTCGCTACCTTGGTTACGTCCACTCTCATGCCGCCGGAGACGTAGATGCGGCGCGCCATCTCCGAAAGCTCGGACTCGACCTCTTCCGCCGACTGCTTGCCTTCCATCGCGCGCTTCAGCAGCGACTCCAGCACGGGGAGAAGGGACTGCGCTTCGTCGAGAGTAAAGGTCTTCATATGAACTCCGTGGCACCTAGGATACGACGAAAAGAAATGGCGAAACTAGTCAAAAGTGAACATGCGGCAGGGATTAGGGAACAAAAAACAGGGAATAGGGAGTAGGGAGTAGGGAACAGGGAGCAGCATTCTCTTCGCGCCCTTGCGTTCTTTCCCCCCCAGCCACAAACGCCCCATGCCCCATGTCTTCCGCGTCGTTTGCAGAAGCCGTGGGAAACCACAAATCTCAACCCGCCAGCGTTTCCTACTCCCTGTTCCCTACTCCCTGCTTTACCCCACTTCGAGCATGCGGTCCAGGGCGACTTTGGCCCAGTGCTTGACGCTGGGCCGAACCTGGATGCGATTGACGACCTGGCCCTGGACCAGATTTTCGAGCGCCCAGGCCAGGTGCTGCGGGGTAATGCGGTACATGGTGGTGCAGAGGCAGCCGGTGTCGTCGAGCGTAATCACCTTCTTGCCCTCGGCGGCAAAACGGCGGGCCATGCGGTTGACCAGGTGAATCTCTGTGCCGACGGCGAACATGGAGCCCTTCGGGGCGTTCTCGACCAAGGCGATGAGTAGCTCCGTGGAGCCCAGGGCATCGGCCTTCTGGCAAACCTCAAAGCGGCACTCGGGATGCACGATGACCTGGATGCCGGGATACTTGGCGCGCACCTGGTCCACATGGCTGGGCAGAAAGCGCTGGTGGACGGCGCAATGCCCCTTCCAGAGGACGACGCGGCTGGCTTCAAAGCGGTCTTTGGTCTGGCCGCCCTGCAAAGCCCAGGGGTCCCATACGACCATCTCATCGAGCGGAATGCCCATCGCAAAGCCGGTATTGCGGCCCAGGTGCTGGTCGGGGAGAAAGAGAATGCGCTTGCCGCAGGCAAAGGCCCACTCGAAGGCGGCGCGGGCGTTGGACGAGGTGCAGACCAGCCCGCCCCGTTCGCCGCAAAACGCCTTGATGGCGGCGGCCGAGTTCATGTAGGTGAGCGGAATCAGATCGTCGGTCAGGTGCAGGCGTTCGAGCGCTTCCCAACAGGCTTCGACCTGGGAGATTTCCGCCATATCGGCCATGGAACAGCCGGCGTTCAGGTCAGGCAAGATCACCTGCTGGCCGGGTTGACTGAGCACGTCGGCGCTTTCGGCCATGAAGTGCACGCCACAGAAAACGATGTATTTAGCGCCGGTCTCGGAGGCGATTTTGGAGAGCTTGTAGCTGTCGCCGGTCGAGTCGGCAAAGCGGATCACTTCGTCGCGCTGGTAGTGGTGGCCGAGCAGGATCGTGGTTGAGCCCAACTGCGCGCGCGCCGCGGCGATCCGAGCGTCCATGGTGTGGTCGGGGAGCGCCAGGTAGTTTTCAAGGCTGCAAGAGCCTTCGGCCTCTGGCGAGGCCGCCGTTGCTTCATCGAGAACCAGATTCACTTTTCTTCCGCCTTCAGTCCAGCTCACCCCGAAAGGGCGGTTGGACGGGGATGTTGAAAGCTAACGCGACTGCAGTAGGTGCACTGGCGTCTCCGAGGTTATCGGCATTTGCGCCGTTCACTCCGGAAGGGCCCCCACCCACGGGGTTGTTGCAGCCCTTTCACATTCATGGATGCGGTTTGAGTCCGGCGGATTCGAAAAGACGCCGAACCGGAGCCGCCTCCATTGGGAAATAGTTTAACAAAAACGTAACAGTTGGCCCAAATGGGTCTCTGCCGGGGCTCTCCGCCCGCCGCCGGATGGCCGGCTATTCATGCGTAGGTAAAGAAGAACGCTGGCTCGGATTGAATTCGGGAGTTGGCCGGGACATCGTGCCCCAATGCAGGCGGCGGCGCAACCAGCGATTCATGGGCTCGGAATAGGCGCGGGCCACCAGCTCGCCGAAGAGGGCGGCGAGGACGATGACGGAGGCGAAGAGGAGCGGAACGGCCTTCAAGGGCTTGCCGGCGGCGACGAAGAAACGGAAGAGGAGCAGAACGACAAAAACGTGCGTCAGGTAGACCTCGTAGCTGCGTTGGCCCAGCAGGAGAAGCGGCTTGAGAAGGCGCGGAGATTGCCAGCGCGTTTGGGCGGCCACGGCGATGAGCAGGCAGGCGCCGACAGCCAGGATCGACATGCTGAGTCCGTTGCGACCCAGTCCCCATTGGTTGACCTGGATGGAAAAAGCAAGAATGAAGACCACAAGCGCCGCGCCAAGGCCGCCAGCCGCCCACAGAGTTCGACGCCCAAGGCGATGTTTGGAGACGAGAAGCGCGGTAAGACAGCCCAGGGCGATGGCGTCCATGCCGCCCAGGTAGGAGTACTCCCGCCAGACCGGGTTGGAATTGAAGGCAAAGGAGCGGGCAAAGGGGCCGGCAAGGATGAACCCAAGAATGGGAATGAGCAAAAGCCTGGTGCGGCGGAAGACGCGGCAGATGAGCGGAAAGAAGAGGTAAAACATCTCCTCGACGGAGAGCGACCAGAGAATGTCCCAGTTGGCCGGCAGATAGTCTGTGTGCGCCTCAAGAAAGTTGATATGGAAGGTCAGTGCGGCCAGCAGAGCGCGGCCCAGGCCCCCGGTTGCCGGAGAAACCACGTAGCCTTTGACCTGCCCGAGATGAAGGCCGCTCAGGACGGCCAGAAGCAGCAGGAGCAGCGGTGCGATGCGGGCGAAGCGCATCCGATAAAAACCGCTCACACTGACTTCAGGAAGCGAGCCCCAGCGGCGAAGGGCCGTGGAGGTGATCAGGAATCCCGAAACGGCGAAGAAAATCTGCACGCCGAACTGGCCGTTCCAAACCAGCGAGGAAACCAGCTGCGCCGGAAGGCCCTGCGTGTACGGAACCTTGGCGCTGAGCAGCCGCATGTTGACGTGATTCATCAGCACGAAAAAGATCGCGAGACCGCGAAGAAGGTCCACGCCATCGAGCCGCGCCAGGGTTTGTGCGGGCCTGGCGATTTCCGTTGAGGCCATCTCTTGATTGTGCACGACGGCGAGGAGCGGGAGTTCCATCCTTGGCACTTGCGATTCTCGAGCGCTACGCGCCGGACGCAAGTCATCGAAGATCGGAAAACAGCCCCACGAGCGCAGTTGAGCGCCGCAAAGATCAGGAGCCGTTTGTGATGCCCATGCGCGGGCGGGTATCATTACCCTTCATGGTTATGCCGCCAACAATTGAAGTTGCAAATATCGGAATGGCCGACTCGCTGATCCTGATGGTGATGGCGCTGGTGGTCTTCGGGCCGCGGCGGCTCCCGCAGATTGGCCGACAGATCGGCAAGCTGATGTACGAGTTCCGCAAGGCCTCCAACGACTTCAAGTTCCAGATGGAAGAGGAATTGCGCAGCTCCGAAGAGGCTGACCGCCGCAAGAAGGAAGAAGAGCGGCTGCGCGCGGCTGCGGCTGCGGCACCGCCTCCGGCTTCAGGAACAACGGAAGCCTCTCTGGAAGCGGCAACTTCGACGCCGGCTTCAGAAACATCGAGTGAGACCCAAGCCCCGGTGCCCGATGGGCAGTTTCCGACGCCTAGCCCTTATCCCGGAGAGGAAGTTTATCCTCCCGTGATTGAGCCGGCGGCGACGGAACCCACGGTGACAGAATCCTCGGCAACTACACCGACAGTGGCGCAGGTTCAGCCCGTCCTTCAGCCGCCCTCGACCGGAGAACAGGTACCGGCGGCGCGGCCATGGAATCTGGAAGACGAGTTGGGAAAACTCTCCACTTCCGAAGCAACTTCCGAGACCAGTTCCGTGAGCGGCGAAAACCCCGCGGATAAGCCCGCAGACGAATGCACACCGGCGACGGAGCAAGCGGCCCACAATGGTTGAACCTGGAGACGCCCTCGAAAGGGCGCGGCTGGCAGTATCAGAACGCGTGGAACTGCCGGGTATGAGCCTGATGGAGCATCTGGATGAACTGCGCAAGCGCATCGTCCACTCCGCCCTCTATCTGATTGCGGGCTTCTTCGTGGCCTGGTTCTTCCGGGATCGCCTCGTCGATTTCATTCAGGCGCCGCTCAAGCACGATGGCAAATCGCTGAACATGATCCACCCCATGGACGGCATGAACCTGGCCATCCATGTTTCGCTGGTGGGCGGACTCATCCTTGCCTCGCCCTTCATCCTCTTCCAGGTGTGGCTCTTTATTGCACCCGGGCTCTACCAAAAGGAACGTCGGTTCGTGGTGCCCTTTATGGCGGCCACGGTCGGACTGTTTTTGGCCGGCGCCTACTTCGGCTACTTCTGGGTTCTGCCCAGCGCCGTGCACATTCTGCTCGATGTATTCGGCGGCAAGTTCACGGCCGTCATCAGCATCGAGGAATATACCGGGTTCTTTCTTTCCATCATCCTCGGCTTGGGCGTCAGCTTCGAGCTGCCCATTCTCATCTTCTTTCTGGCCCTGTTCGGCATCGTCAGCCCACGCTTCCTCTGGAAGAATATGCGCTACGCGGTGCTGATCATCTTCCTGGTGGCGGGCGTCATCTGCCCCATGCCCGACCCGGTGAGCATGTGCATCTACGCGACGCCTCTGCTGGGGCTTTACCTGATCGGCATCGGCGTGGCGTGGTGGGTCCATCCTTCGCGGCGGAAAGCGAAGAAGGCCAAGGAGGCCGCCAAGTGATCTTTTCCTCGGCTAAATTCTCGTTCTTGAAGATTTCAGTCGCGGGGATGCTGCTGGTCGCTCCTCTGGCCCTTCCGGCGCAGGCTCACTTCAACGGCGCAAAGGCCTTGGAGTACGCGCGCCAGTTTGTCTCCATCGGGCCGCGCTGGCCCACCAGCCAGAACCATACGAAGGCCGAAGCGTTTCTGCGCACCCACTTCCAGCACGACCAGCTTGAAGAGGACGCCTTCACCGCCAATACGCCCATCGGCCCGGTGGCCCTGCGCAACTTCATCGTGCGCTTCCCCGGCAAGAAGGACGGCGTGATCGTGCTGGCCACGCACTACGAGACCAATTACTGGCTCAAGGACATCAACTTCGTCGGCGCCAACGACGGCGGCTCGACCACCGGTCTGCTGATGGCCATTGCCGACCAGTTGCGGCCGGCCGTGGCAGGCGGCAAGAAGCTCGACGGCTACTCGGTGTGGCTGGTCTTCGACGACGGCGAAGAGTCGTTTCTGCCCAAATGGACCGACTCCGACTCGCTCTACGGCACTCGTCACCTGGCCGCCAAATGGGCCGGAAACGGCACGCTGGCCCACATCAAGGCTCTCTTCGTGACCGACATGATCGGCGACAAGGACCTGGACATTCAGCGCGAGACCCAGTCCACCGGCTGGCTCGTGGATCTGGTGCGGCAGGCGGCGAAGAAATTCGGCGACGAGCGCTACTTCTTCAAGACCTCAGGAGACGTCAGCGACGATCATCTGCCGTTTGTGCAGCGGGGCGTACCCTCCATCGACGTAATCGACATCGACTACGGTCCCAACGACACCTATCACCACACCGCCAAGGACACCATGGACAAGATCAGCGCCCACAGCCTGACCATCGACGGCGACGTGCTGCTGGAGGCGGTGCGGCTGGTCGGGCTGCGGTAGTAGGGAACAGGGATCAGGGATCAGGGAACAGTTGCCTCGTTGGCAGGACAAGTTTTTGCCTCCGCCCTACAGCTGAAACCTGAAGAGCATCTCGAACTTCGATTCTGAGTTTCCTGGGGCGTCACGAAAACCTGTTTACGGCTGATCCCCGGTCTTTGTTCGCTACTCCCTACTCCCTACTCCCTGTTCCCTGCCCCCTGAGGTAGCATTTAACAATGATTGCCGGCGTTTCCTGGGTATGGTGGCTGGGGTTCCATTTGGTGGTTGCGGCTCTTCTGCTGGCCGATTCCCTGCTGCCCAGCCATCGCCGCGCGACACGCCACGCACAAGCCGTCACGTGGATATGGACGGCGTTGTTAGTAGTAGCGGCTGCGGCCTTTGCCGGATGGATCGCGGTCGCCAAAGGACATCAGCCGGCGCTCGAATTCGTGGCCGGCTACGCCATTGAAACTTCGCTGAGCGTCGACAATCTCTTCGTCTTCCTGGTCATCTTTCAAGGCTTCCACGTCAGCTCCAAGCGGCAGCACACGGCCCTGGCGTGGGGCGTGGCCGGGGCGGTCATATTGCGCGGGCTCTTCATTGCCGCGGGCATCACGCTGCTCAGCCGCTTCGAATGGATCACCTGGATCTTCGGTCTGTTCCTGCTTTATGCTGCCTTCCGGCTGGTGCACGGCGGCTCGGCGCGAGCGGCCATTCCCGGCTGGATTCGCAACTTGCAGCCGGCCGAAGGATCGCTGCTGCCGGTAATCCTGGCGGTGGAATTCACTGACCTGCTCTTTGCCACGGACTCGATTCCCGCGGTGCTGGCCGTGAGCCACGATCCTTTCGTGGTCTACACCTCAAACATCGCCGCAGTGCTCGGCCTGCGCTCGCTCTACTTCGCCCTGGCCGCGCTCTTGGACCGCTTCCGCTATCTGCACTATGGGCTGGGCGCACTGCTGGGTTTCGTGGCGCTGAAGATGCTCGCCGCGCGCTGGATCGAGGTGCCCATCACGCTTTCGCTGGCAATCATGGGCGCGATTCTAGCGATATGCGCGGTAGTGTCCCTAAAAGCAGGGATCAGAGATCAGGGGTCAGGGGTCAGAAAAACAGGGAGTAGGGAATAGGGAGTAGGGAGTAGCAACCGGATGGATGGCGTACAGCAGGAACGTCGCGGCGGCCTTCTACTCCCTATTCCCTACTCCCTGTTCCCTCGTCTTACCACTCCTGAAATGCAATTCCATCCGCTGTGAAGGCCGAGTGCTTCTGGAAACGCCTGTCGTCACGCGTGGGGTAGTCGTTGCGGAAGTGCGCGCCGCGGCTCTCCGTGCGGGCCAGAGCCGAGTGGAGAATGGCGTAGGCCACGCGGCTCATGGCCTGCGCTTCGGCCAGGCGGCGGCTTCCCTTCCCTTGCCCTGCCAACTCTTCAAGAGCGGCTGCGCAGCCTTCCTGAGCCGCAAATCCCCGGCGCAGTGTGGACTCTTCGCGGAGCAATCCGGCGTAGGCCCACATGGAAGCCTGCAGCCGGGCAATGATCTCTTCCAGATGAGCTTCCTCTGCCTCGTTGAGCGGAATGGGAACGGCACGAGGCGCAATGGCGTGTTCGATGGGCAAGCCATCGCTCAGGATGGATTGTGCAGCGCGCGCGCCGAAGACCAGGCCCTCCAGCAGCGAGTTCGAAGCCAGCCGGTTGGCGCCGTGAACGCCGGTGCAGGCGGCCTCTCCTGCTGCGTAAAGGCCCTGCAGAGTGGTGCGCCCGTCCAGGTCCGTCCGGATGCCGCCCATCAGGTAGTGGGCTGCGGGGCGAACGGGAATCAGGTCGCGGCCCAGGTCGAGCTTGTACTGCGTCAGAAAAGCGCTGATACCGGGAAAGCGGTGGTGCAGGTCGATGCCCTGGATATGGCGCATGTCCAGGTGCACGATGCGCGCGTCGGCCGGCGTAGCGCCCATCCCCTCGCGGGTAATGGCGCGGGCCACCACGTCGCGGGGAGCCAGTTCCAGCAGCGGGTGATAGCGCTCCATGAAGCGCTCGCCGCGGTCGTTGCGCAGGTAAGCGCCCTCGCCGCGCAACGCTTCAGAGAGCAGAAAACGCGGCACACCGGGCAGGGAGAGCGCGGTGGGGTGGAACTGGTAAAACTCCATGTCGGCCAGTTCAGCGCCGGCTTCCGCGGCCAGGGCAATACCGTCCCCGGTGGCCACGGCGGGGTTGGTGGTGTCGGAATAAACCTGCCCCGCACCGCCTGCCGCAATCAGCACGGCCTTGGCGCTGACCCGCTCCAGGTTGTTTTTGCGGTCCAGCAGGTCGGCGGCGATGACGCGGCCGTCGGCGACCAGCAAGCCGGTAACAGTGGTCCACTCGGCAAAATGGATGCGCTTGTGGACGCGGGCAAAAGCGGCCAGGGAGCGGCTGATTTCCGCGCCCGTTGCGTCGCCGTTGGCGTGCAGAATGCGGGGCAGGGAGTGCGCGCCTTCGCGGGTGCGCAGCAGTTCGCCGGCCTCGGTGTCGAAGTTGGCGCCCCACTCGATCAGCTCGGCCACGCGCACCGGACCCTCGGCCACCAGCACCTGGGCCGCCAGCCTGTAGACCAGGCCATCGCCCGCATTGACGGTGTCTTCCAGGTGGAGCGCCACATCCTGGTCGCCCTCCATGGCCACCGCGATGCCGCCCTGCGCATAGTGGGTATTCGACTCCGCCACCGACTCCTTGGTGACCACCAGAACATCGCCATGGCGGGCCAATTCTACCGCCGCGCGCAACCCGGCCACACCCGCACCCATTACCAGAAAATCAACCTGAGACGCCTTTGTCATGAACGATTAGGCTACCACCGCGAGGCGCACGGGAAGGCGCGAGGGCGGTGAGAGACACTCCCAACGGTGGTTGGGGCGCCAGTGTTCAGACCGGCTATCCCGCGGGCGTGCCCCTACGCACTCGACTAACTTCCGATGCCCCAACGACAAAGTCAAGCACCTAAGTCGGCATCACTCGAACCAGCCCGAATCCGATTAACTCCTTCAACAAATCCGCTGTTCTGGCCTGGATATCGTTGCTCTCGAATTCGATGCAGCCAATGCTCTGGAACGCTGTCGGAAAGTGGATGCCCTTTTCCTTGAAGATGACGATCCGGTCTCCATAAAGAAATGAGGCGGCTCCCAGTTCATGAACTACATTCTCGCTCGGCAGCCAGAATTCGGTTCCCTCGCTGTCAAAGAACTGCTGGTCCCGCGTAAAAATCAGGATCGCCGATCCGCATTCCTGAAGAATTTCCCTGACTTTCTGCGAAATCGGACGCTTCGGGTTGCCCTCGTCCACGACCATCTTATGAGGAATTTGAAAGCTGGACAGGAGCGTCTGAATCTGCTGCAGTGGTGCCCTGTTCCTTCCGTGGGAGACGAAGATCGGCTTGTGGCTGCCCGTTGTCTTGGTGGGCTCTGGCTCCGGTTTGGTCCGAATTTCCCAAAACTGCTGCTTTCTGCTCGGAGCGGAATCCAGGTCCGGATCGCCGCTGATTAACGGTTCGATCTGGCCATGTACAAAATCGCTTTCAGGCATCTCATCCTCGACTTTGCGTGATAAGTGGACCAACTCACAGTGATCTCGCACGCTCTCAGCCAACCGGCCGCCACCCTCCACGAGAAAGGTACATGCGGCGCCGGAACCGGGTGCGCCGCACACTGCGGGAAACACCTTGGGTTAGGTTTCGAGCAAGTGAAGTTTCCTGGACGCAAAATCTCGGGAAAAAATCTCAAAGACAGACGAGCGAAGCAGTACACAGGGACTTCAACCATCTTGCGGCTATCTTGTTTACTGCCGCATCCACTGGAACGGTGAAGGATATCCGGGCCACTATCCCAGCTTCATCCGTGGTTCTGTAGTTGCAGAAAAAACCGAGTATCTTCCGGGTGTTTGAGCTAACTGAAGAGAAACCAGGGACATCGTGCAGCAACCAGCACTCCATGGGCTTGCCGCCCATTTCGTTCTGCATCGTCCGAGTCATCGCGAGGAAAGCCTCAAGCCATGTTGTGGGAAGTTTCCGCCCGCGCATAACTCTCTTTCCTTCGCCGTGTTTCTGAGTGGCTCTGGAGGCTCTGGCATGGATAACTAACAAGATACTCCAAAATGAGCCCCTGACAAGATAAATCCGGTAGTGATCAAACATTTCGAAGTTATACCGCAGGAGTAGGTACTCCCTTCGACGACATACGACGTGATGGAGCGCAGCGGCCCGGCGCGGACGCTGGGCCCGCGCATTGAGCCTGCGCGCAGCAGTTCGCAGACGTCCGCGTCGAAGTTGGCGCTCCGCTCGATCAGTTCAGGCACACCTGCGCCTTTCATCGGAAAATCAACCTGAAAAGCCTTTGTCCTCAACGATTAAGCCACCACCGTGGGGTGGGACGGCGGGCAGTTGCCGTCGCTCCTTCGTCCTCCAATCGAGACACGGGCGCCATGTGCTTCGTATTGCTCAGACTCGAACGAAAAGAACAACTAACTTCAATGACGTAAGGATAGATAGACAAGCGCCCCCGAGGTTGTGAGGGACATTCACGAGCGGATTTGAATCCTTATGGTGGTTGCGGTTACCGGATTCTTCTTGACGGCAGCAGAGCATCCCACGCAATTCAAGGAACCGCAGACACCTTAAGGGGGGTCACATATGCGCGGACTCAAGATATGGATCGGTACGGCAGCAGTGCTCGCAGGCTTGGCCCTGGCGCCCAAGGCGCAAGCTCAGGTTTATGTGAACGTGGGAATTCAACCCGTTTGCTCCTATGGCTATTACGACTATGAGCCGTATGCGTGTGCTCCCATGGGCTTTTACGGGCCAGGGTACTTTTACAACGGCATCTTCCTGGGCATGGGCCCATGGGCCGGATGGGGCTACGGCCACGGCTGGGGCGGTCATCGCTTCAGTAACGGTGGTGGCGGAAACTATCGCGGCGGCGGCGGAGCCATGGCCAATCGCAGTCATTTTGCAGGCGGACAGGGAATGCGCGGCGGTGGTGGACCGGGAATGCGTGGCGGCGGCGGTGCGGTCCGTGGTAACGGAGCGGCTTCTCATGGCGCAGCCCGCGCCCCGGCTTCGCATGGCGGCGGTGGCGGCGGAGCCCATGTAGGCGGCGGCGGCGGTGGTGGACATATGGGTGGCGGCGGCGGTGGACATGCCGGCGGCGGCGGTGGTCACGGCGGTGGCGGACACCGGTAGCCTGTAGCTGCTGAATCACGCAGCACATTGCACGGCGAGGGGCGGAGCCAATCGGCTTCGCCCCTTGTGCGTGCAGCCGTTCAACTCTTCGCGGTACGACCCGTCAGGCGCCCCCTCCGCCGAGGGACGTTTAGGATGGAAGTACTGTGCAGACGATACGAGTAGAGACACCTTCGGCAAAATACGACGTGATGACGGGCAGCGGGCTGGTGCGGACGCTGCGGCAGCGCATTGAGCGGGTGGCGGGCAAGCTCCCGCGGCGGGTCTTTGTGGTGACCTCGCCGGAGATTTGGGGCCTGTGGGGCGCGAGCTTTCTGGAGTCCTTCCCCGAGCCGCCGATTGTGCTGTTCCTGGAGCCCGGCGAAAAACACAAGACGCTCGCCAGCGTGGAGAAACTGCTGCGGCAGATGGCCCAGGCGGGCGGAGACCGCGGCTCCCTGCTAATTGCCTTTGGCGGCGGCATTGTGGGCGACGTGGGCGGCTTTGTGGCCTCCTCCTACATGCGCGGCATTCCCTATGTGCAGGTTCCCACCACGTTTCTGTCGCAGGTGGACTCCTCCGTGGGCGGCAAGACCGGCGTGAACCTGCCCGAGGGCAAAAACCTGGTAGGCGCCTTCCACCATCCTCTGGCCGTCTTTGCCGACATCGAAGTGCTGGGCACCTTGCCGGAGCGCGAATTGAGGGCCGGCCTGATGGAGAGCATCAAGGCGGGCATCATCCGCGACCGCGCGCTGGTGCGCTATATGGAAGCGAATGCGGACCAGGTGCTGGGGCGCGACCCGAAAGCCCTGGAAAAGGTGATTGCCGCATCCATCCGCATGAAGGCCGAAGTGGTGGGCAAGGACGAGCGAGAAGGCGGCCTGCGCATGATTCTGAACCTGGGCCACACCGTGGGCCACGCCCTGGAACAGGCCACCGGCTACAAGACTCTCCTGCACGGCGAAGCGGTGGGCTGGGGCATGGTGGCCGCCCTCTACCTGGCGCGCGAGCGGGGCACGATTTCAGCCCGGCAGTTCGAGCGGCTGGAGAGCCTGATCCATCTCTATGGACCCCTGCCGGCGTTGAAGCTGAAGGCCGCGCGGGTGGTGGCAGTAACAGGCGGCGACAAGAAGAATGTCGGCGGCGTCAGGCGGTTCGTGCTCCCGGTGGGGATTGGCGACGCGGGAGTGGTGGAAGACGTGACGCCTGCTGAGCTCGAAAGCGCTGTGGAATTTTTACTGGGTGAGGCGGCGAAGCGGGGCGAGCGGAGTTAGTGTCCAGCCTCCTAAGTTCGCCCCTGGACACTTGTCATCCTCAGCAGCTTGACTCTTGGCGACGAGTTACGGCTGGAATGAACTGCCGCCAACTCGCTAACTCGCAATTTCCGCGAAGCGGAAGCTAACTTGCTGCTTTTGTTCTCAAAGCGCTTCATCCAACCTTTTTGTTCACGCAGTCATAGGTCTGGCGGGTTGAGCACAACCTGCATAGATTGAAGAACCTCCGGAGATTCGGGTGCAGTTTGAGATGCGAGGAACGATGACGGCAACAGGAGCTAAACCACCAGGTGCGGAAGACGAAGCGGGCGCGGCCAAGGCCGTGCAGCAGATGTTCGACTCCATTGCGCCGCGGTACGACCTGCTGAACCATGTGCTCTCCGCCAATGTGGACCGGCTGTGGTGGAGTCGGACGGCGCGGCGCTTCAAGGCTGTGCTGGCGGATCCCGATGCCGCCATTCTGGACATCTGCTGCGGAACCGGCGACATGACCATGGCGCTCCTGAAGCGGCGGCCACTTGGAGCTCGCCCAATTCTGGCAGCCGATTTTTCCCGCGGCATGTTGAGCCGTGGAGCGCTGAAATTCGGCGCAGAAGCGGAAAATACGTCGGATGCTGCATGTGGAAAGCCGTACGCAGTCCCTCTGGAGGCTGACGCGCTCCACCTGCCGCTCCGGTCCCAATCGCTGGACCTGGTGGTGAGCGCCTTCGGCTTCCGCAACCTGGCCAACTACGAAGCCGGCTTGCGCGAATTTCATCGCGTGCTGAAGCCCGGGGGCCAGTTGGGCATTCTCGACTTCAGCGAACCGGGAGGACTGCTCGGCAAGGCCTACGCAGTCTACTTCCGCAGGGTTCTGCCCACCATCGGCCGTGCCATTTGCGGCAAGGACGGTCCTTACAACTACCTTCCGGCGTCGGTAGGCAACTTTCCGCCTCCCGCGGAGATGTTGGCGCTGATGGGCGCAACCGGCTACATGCGGTGCGCCTGGCAGCCCTACACTTTTGGCATCGCGGGGTTGTACACGGCCGCCCGCGCCGCTGTAGCCTGAGAGCGCGATGAGTACCGACCTCCCCAGTGGGTCCACGCATTCCGAGGACAAGCGCCGCGTAGCGCTGCACTCCATGCTGGCCGCCGCCGCAATGACGGTCCTGAAGCTGGCTGCGGGGCTTTTCTCCGGCTCGCTGGGCGTGCTCTCGGACGCCGCCCACTCCGGGCTGGACCTGGTGGGCGCGGCGCTCACTTTCTTTTCCGTGCGGGTGAGCGATCTGCCCGCCGACGAAGGCCACACCTACGGCCACGGCAAAATCGAAAACCTGTCGTCATTCGGCGAAGTCATCCTGATGGCCGTCTCCAGCGGCTGGATCATTTATGAAGCAGTCCGGCGCATCCTGCATCACTCGGTAGAGCTGCACCACTCCGTGTGGCCGGTTCTGGTGGTGCTCAGCTCGATCGGGGTCGATTTCTGGCGCTCGGGACAACTGCGCATCGTGGCCAAACGCACCGGTTCACCGGCCCTGGCCACCGACGCCTTCCACTTTGCCTCGGACATCTGGTCTTCTGTCGCGGTACTTGCCGGGCTGGGCGCCAGTTGGCTGGGAATGCACTATGGGATCGGCGTTCTGCGCTATGCCGATCCGGCGGCGGCGATCCTGGTTTCCGCGTTGATTCTGCGCATGACGATCCACCTGGGCCATGAAGCGGTGGCCGTGCTGATGGACGAGATTCCGGCGGAGACGCGCCTGCGCATCGTGAACGAAGTGGAGCATGTGGCGGGCGTGCTGGCCGTGGAGCAGGTGCGGGTGCGGCGCGCCGGAGCCGGCTATTTTGCGGACCTGACGCTGGCCCTTCCCCGGCGCTACACCTTCGAGCACACCGGCGAGCTGGTGCGCACCGCCACGGACGCCGTCCACCGCGCCCTGCCCTCAGCCGACGTGGTGATTCACACTGTCCCGCGCCAGGCCAAGGCGGAGAGCATCTTTGACCGCGTACGAGCCGTGGCCGCGCGCAACAACGTCAGCGTGCATGAGCTGAGCGTGCAGTCGCATCGCGGCCGGCTGCGCGTCGAGCAGCACCTGGAGTTGGATGAGGCGATGCCCCTGCTGGATGCCCACAACTTTGTCACCGCCATGGAATCTGAAATCCTGCGCGAGGTGCCGGAAATCGACGCGGTGTTGACGCACATCGAAAGTGAGCCGTCCACCATCGAACAGCCAGAGGAGACGGACGAGGAAGATCGCCGGCTGGAACAGGCGCTGCGTGCCTCGGCGGCGCGCTTCCCTGAGATTATGGACGTGCACGAGATCCACGTGCGCCGGGCCGGGGAGCACATTCTGCTTTCCTGCCACTGCACGCTGCCCGACGAACTGATCATGCAGCGGGTACACGTGGTGATTACCGCTCTCGAAGACCGTTTCAAGCTGGAATGCCCGGAGGTGGACCGAGTGATGATTCACCCCGAGCCGGTAACGGATAACTCGCGATAGGGAGAGAATGGATTCGCTGCAACAGGCTTTGGTTAGCGCGAGGCGGTTTTCTTTCCCAATGCGCTTTGTACGATGAACGAGGAACGGGTGAGGCCCTCGGCGCGGGCGCGGCGGTCGATCTCGGCAATCTGGCTTTCTCGGGCGGTGATATTGATGCGCACAGTTCTTTCCGGCTCACGCAGTTCGGTCAAAAAAGCAACTGCGCCTTTCATGGCTGGATCGCCGCGCAGGTCGTCGAGCGTGGAAGGCTTGGGAACGGCATCTCCGTCCTCCCGCATACCGGCCACATGGAGCGCCAGCGCTTCGGCGGCCATGCGGCGCGCCTCTTCCAGCGTGGAACCGGCTGTGATGCAGCCGGGAAAGTCGGGGAAGCTGACGCCGTAATCCGAATTTTTGTCTTTATGAAGGTAGGCGATGTATTCCATGTTTTCTCCCTTACTGGAGCCTGATACCGGCTTGTTTTTCGATGCTCTTGAGCGTTCCAGCGGGAACATCTTTTCTGGGAAACGGCACCGTCACCCGGCCGGGCTTGACGGTATGCTTGAATTGCTTGTGACTGCCGGCCTGCGCAACCTCAAACCAGCCGTCCAGCTTGAGCCTGCGGATGATCTCCCGGCTGTTCATTTGCGGCGTGCCCTTTCGCTTCAAATATACACATTCCGTATACACTCATCAATGACCGGAAATGCCCGGATGGAGTCTAAATGATTGCGCACAGCGAATGGAAAGGCGGCACTTTCTTTGAAGGAACCACGGACAACGGAAATGCGGTAATCTTCGATGCGGACCCCACGCACGCCCAGGGTCCCAGCCCCATGGAGGCCGTCCTGATGGCGCTCTGCGCATGCACCTCTGTCGACGTCGTGAGTATCCTGGGGAAGAAACGCCAGCCGTTCACCGGCTTGAAGGTGACGGCGCACGCCACCCGAACCGAAAACGCGCCGCGCGTCTTTACACACATCAAGCTCATCTACGCGGTAACCGGGCCTGTGAACCGCAAGGCTGCGGAAGACGCCGTGGCGCTGTCCAAGAACAAATACTGCTCGATCTCGCGGATGCTGGAGAAAGCCGCGGTCATCGAGTACGAAATCGTGTATGCCGACGAGGAGCCGGAATCATGACCAGGCGGGGCTTTGTGAATTTCTTTCAGGTGGCGTCGCTGGTGATGGTGCTGGTAGCCGCGTCGCTCGTGGCGGCCATCGCCACCATGCACTTCGCCATTCACGGCGCGGAGGTTCAGGTGCCGTCGCTGAAGGGCATGACCGTGGCCGACGCGCGCAGCCAGACCTCCGGCCTGGGGCTCGACTTGGATGTGGACAACCGTTACTACTCGGGCGACGTGGCCGCCGGCCACATCCTCACCCAATCGCCGGTGGCGGGAACCGTGGTGCGGCGGGAGTGGCGCGTACGCGTGGCCGAGAGCCTGGGACCGCAGGAGGTGGAGGTGCCCGACACGGTGGGAACCGAAGGGCGGATTGCGGCGCTGAAACTGCGGCAAGCGGGCCTGGAAGTAGGTACGACCGCCATGCTTCCCTGGGGTGCAGCCGCCCCGGGAATAGTGCTGGCCCAGGATCCGCCGGGCAAGGCCCAGGGCATCGAGCGGCCCAGCATCAACCTGCTGGTCGCCGCGCCCGCCGACGATGCGGCCGATGGATTTCTCATGCCGGACATGGTCGGCCTGCCCGCGTCGACCGCACAGGCACAGTTGGCCAAGGTGGGCATCAAGTCCGCGCCGCCCGCTTTTGTCGATCTTCCGATTGGGTTGGTTGGCAAACCAGGCGCCATGCCCTTGCTGCCACAAAGGTTCGGTGCAGTCACGGCCCAGCAGCCCCCGGCCGGCTCGCGCGTGGACCAGAGTACGCTGGTCAAGCTGACGGTGGCGAAGTAACGAAAGACAGGGAGTAGGGAATAGGGAATAGGGAATAGTTGGCAGGCTCGGAAGGGCAAAGCTATCGCCCCTGCCCCAAAAAGGACTACATCACCCAAGAGCTGTCATCCTGAGCGAAGCGCAGCGTAGTCGAAGGATCTGCGGTTGCTCTTGCTCTGCTCCGTACCAACCCGATCGGACCAGATGAACAACATTGTTAGGAGCCTGCAAGTAAGCCAAAGCTATGAACGGGCGCGTCTTTACAGGCTACGAAAAGACTCGATTCGGAGGGAGGCGGGGGTTTTAACCCCCGCATAAAGCCAGCACAATCCGCGGGGCTTTAGCCCCGGAAGAAATGCAGATTCATCCGAAAAACTTGTTCGGGACTCTTTGTCGGAGTCGGCAAATCGGGGCTTATAGCCATTTCAGGCAAATTCAGAGGGAGACAAAAAGATGGCATGGAACGAGGATCTGGAAGCAATCGGCAAGCAGGAGCGGGAGCTGGAGCTGCCGCGGCTGGACGCGCAGATGGCCTGGGAGCTGGGCATGCGCTTGAGGACTTTGGCCGAAGAACGCAAGCTGGCGGTGGTCATCGACGTGCGGCGCTTCGGCCAGCCGCTTTTTTACGCGGCCATGGAAGGAACCACGCCGGACAATCCGGAGTGGGTGCGCCGCAAAAGCAACACCGTCGCGCGCTTCCATCGCAGTTCGTATGCCGTGGGACTGAAAGAGAAAATCAAAGGCGAGACGCAGACTCAGTTGCAAGGGCTGCCGATGGCCGATTACGCCACCCATGGCGGATCGTTCCCGCTCACGGTGACCGGCGCAGGCGTCGTGGGCAGCGCGACCGTCTCCGGACTGCCGCAGCGCGGCGACCATGAGCTTGTGGTCGAGGCGCTGTGCGGCTCGTTGGGACGGAACTACGCGGACCTGAAGCTGGGGGCGGAATAAGGAAATTGATTGCGGTTTTCCTTGCACAAATTCTTGCGCAGAATTAAGCCCCACGAGCGCATGATGTTTTTAGCCGGTAAATAACGCCAGCCGGAGAGTAACGCCTCCCGGTCGGCTGTAGCGCGGACCTCCTCGTCCGCGCTTGTGTTCGCACCCAAGCCTTTTTGCAGATCATGGTCCCCACCCCGCGCACAATCAGGATAAGCGGTTCAAGAGGCCAGAGATCTAACCGGTCCGTACCCCCTCCAAGGGAGGTATCCCCGGGGGATAAAATTTAAGGGATAAATTCACTTTTTCTTCGCTTTTTTCTTTGCAACATGTTCAAACGAAACGCATTATATAAATTCATTGGAAAGATTTCCACAGCGAAAAGGCTCGGAAAGCACCGTTTTTGGTGCAAAAACGAGGCCAAAACGGGCCGAAAATAGATCAAAGTCGTACTCATTGCCGCATTTTTGGCCCGCTTTTTAGGGCTACAGGCAGGTGGGCCGCCCTTTCCCGACCACTGAAAATGGGTGCCCCATTCTTTCCGCAGTCTCATCGCGGAAAGAGTGGGAAACCTCAGCCCCAACCCAGCCGCTTCCGGACTCCCACCACCCTCGATCCCGCGCCTTTTTTCTGGCGCGGACCGGCCGAAGGCAGTTGGCCCCACCACAAATTGCAGATCATTCAACGAATCCGGAGCACAATGAAGATGAGTGGGGCAATCCCGGCTTCCGGTAAGGACTCGGGACCTCCGAAGAAGGTTCCCCCCACGGGGGGTAACGAAGAATCGAATGCAAGCATAACAAAATAAATGATTTATGCATGTAATTCCTTAAATAGCCTTATTTGTAAATCGTTCATAATAAACACTTTAACGAAAAGTAAATTCTGCAAAAGGCCACAAATGCACTGCTAAACGTGCAAGAAATCAAGCTTCGGCTGTGCTTCGACTCTCGAAACGAATCGAGTTCTCAAAGAGGATCGGGCGCAGCCTTCAGGCGTTTTTGTCGATTGCCGCAATGAAGAAGCCGTCGGTCGGAAAAACGCCGGGGAGCAGGCGCAGGTAACCTTCCGGCGTGAGGCAGGTGCGCAAGCTTTCCGCGCCGGAAACGGTCAAAATGCCATCAGCGACCAAGGCCTCGATGCCGGAATCAAGAGAGATCGGGCGAGCGTTCGGTGTGGTTCTGAGCGCTGCGGCAATCACCTGCTCGTTCTCCTCCGGCTCCAGCGAACAGGTGGAGTAGACGACGCGGCCGCCAGGACGAACAGCTCGGAGCGCGGTCGTCAGAATCGCCTGTTGGCGTTCGGCCTGGCGTGCAAAGTCTTCGGGGCGCAGGCGATGGCGAATCTCCGGGTTGCGGCCCAGCGTTCCAGTGCCGCTGCAGGGCACGTCGGCCAGCGCCAGATCGAAGACCGAGTCTTCAGTCAGAGCGGTTGCGTCGGCGTGGCGGCACTCGACCCGGTCGCCGAGCGGAGCCAGCCGCTTGACCAACTGTTCCAGTCGTGGTGCGCTGGATTCGCAGGCGAGGATATGGGCCGCTGGGTTGCGCTCGGCCAGGATCAGCGTCTTGCCGCCCGGCGCAGCACAGGCATCGAGAATCCTCTGCTCGTTTAGTTTGGGAGTTTCGACCCGGCAAGCGGCCAGCTCAGCCACCAGTTGCGAGCCTTCGTCCTGGAGGCGCACGCGGCCCTCGCGGAAAGCTGCCGTGGCCGTTATGTCGCCAGCGACAACGGTACGGGCAGCGGTGAGCAGGTCGCCGGGCTTAAAGACAATACCATCGGCGGCAAGTTCCGCTTCCACAGCAGGACTTTCGAGCCGGACGGAGAGCAGTGGCTGACTTTGGCCGTGGCGGCAAATGGCGCTGGCCGCCTCCAAGCCAAAAGAGTTTGCCCAGCGCTCGACCATCCAGGCAGGATGCGCCTGGGCCTGGGCCAGTTCCGCCGCAGAACCTTCCGAGAAGTTGAAGAACGAAGTTCCGAGCTTGCGTAGAACCGCGTTGACCATGCCGGAAGCGAACTTGTGGCCGGCCTGCTTGGCCAGTTCCACGCTTTCGTCGATGGCGGCGCGGGCGGGAATGCGGTCCATGTGCAGCAGTTGGAAGGCGCCCAAGCGGAGCGAAATCAGAATCTCGCGGTCGAGCTTGGCGTTGGGGCGCTTGAGCAGCGTTTGCAGTTGGTGGTCGAGCTGGATCTGCCAGCGGAGAACGCCCAGGACCAACGCCGTGGCCAGGTTGCGGTCGGGAACGGAGAGGTCGTTGACCGCTTTGCCGCGCAGAAGGTCGTCGGAGTGGGACTGGCCGCGCTCGACGGCGATGAGGACCTGGAATGCTGCCTTGCGGGCTGCGGAAATGACGGGCCTGGGTTTCAACCGAGCTTCTTGCGGAGAGGCTGCCTTACGGGGGACGGAGATAGGGACCTTGGGCTTCAACCGAGCCTCTTGCCGGCAGCCAGTTGCATACCGCGCAGGAAGTCGGCGGCGGCCATGCGCTTTTTGCCCTCAAGCTGAATTTCCACGAGTTCCAGCCAGGTATTGCTGGCGCAGGCGGCCAGAAGGCGGTGACTTTCGACCAGAATTTCGCCCGGCTGCGCGGAGGCAGTGGCAGTGAAAGTGAAAGTGGAAGCATCCGCAACTGCCAGATGGTGAACGATGAGCTTTTTCCCTTCGAGAGCCGTGAAAGCGCCCGGCCAAGGCTGAAAACCGCGCCAGCGATTTTTGAGTTCCGCGGCGGTGTGCGCGGCAAAGTCCATGCGGCCGTCTTCGCGGGTGAGGATCGGGGCCAACGTAGCCCTGGCGTGATCCTGCGCGTGAGGCTGAAGGCTCCCGTCGGCCAATCCAGCCAGGGTTTCGACCACCAGGGGCGCGCCTCCGATGGCCAGTTCCTCAAAGAGACCCGCGGCAGTCTGCTCGGGTCCGATGGCCAGGGCCTGCTGCAGCAGAATGGGGCCGGTGTCGAGGCCTTCTTCCAGCAGCATGGTGGTGTTGCCCGTAAACGTCTCGCCCCTGGCCACTGCCCACTGGATGGGCGCTGCGCCGCGATACTTGGGCAAGAGCGAGCCGTGCAGGTTGATGCAGCCTAGGCGGGGCAGGGCCAGCATCCAGGGCGGAATGATGCGCCCGTAAGCCACGACGATGATGGCTTCCGGCGCGATGGCTTCAAGCTGCGCACGAAATTCGGCGTTGTTGCGGATCTTTTCAGGTTGCGTGACGGCCAGACCGGCGGCCAGGGCTGCCTCTTTGACCGGAGGAGCCGTGAGTTGCTGAGCGCGGCCTACGGGGCGGTCGGGCTGCGAAACCACCAGCGCAATCTCATGCCCCGCCGCAATCAATGCCTCCAGCGTGGGAACGGCAAACTGGGGAGTGCCGCAAAAAACGAGTTTCACAGGAGGCCTTTCGGGTTTACCACGTGCCTTCGCGCTGCATCTTGCGGATTTTGCGCAGCACAAGGTCGCGCTTGAGGGCGCTCATGCGGAAGATGAACAACATGCCGTCGAGGTGGTCGATCTCGTGCTGGAAGCAGCGCGCAAGCAGCTCATCGCCGTCCATTTCAAACCACTTGCCATCCAGGTCCTGGGCGCGAACGCGGACCTTGGCCGAGCGGACCACCTTCTCCATGATGTCGGGGAAGCTGAGGCAGCCTTCTGTCTCATAGAGCCGACCGTCGTGGGAGATGATTTCGGGGTTGACCAGCACCAGCTTCTGCGCCGGGTCCTTGCCGCTGCTCAGGTCAATGACGGCAAGGCGCTTGGCGATGCCCACCTGTTGCGCCGCCAGTCCTGCGCCCTGCCCGGCATACATGGTTTCAAACATGTCGGCCGCGAGCTGGCGCAGTTCGGCATTGAATTCGGTGATCGGCTCGCCGGGCTTCGAGAGCACCGGGTCGGGATATTTGACAATCTTTAATATCATCTCAGTTGACTAATAGCTCCGTATCTGTTCGATGTACCCGAGGAAATTTCGTTTCATTTCAAGGGCCGAGTCACCGCCAAATTTTTCCTGTGCCAGGCGCGCGACGGTAAGCGCCACCATGGCTTCGGCCACCACCCCAGCCGCTGGAACCACGCAAATGTCCGAGCGTTCGTAGCTGGCGCTGGTGGTCTCGCGGTTGTCAAAGCGAACCGATTCCAGGGGCTTGCGCAGGGTGGAAATGGGCTTCAGGTAGCCGCGCACCACCAGGTCTTCGCCGTTCGAGACGCCGCCCTCGATGCCGCCGGCGTTGTTGTGCGGACGGGTAAAGCGGGTGGGCCTGCCGTTGTCCTGGGCCGCATACTGGATAGGGTCATGCACCGCGGAGCCGAAAGACTCGGCAGCCATCACCCCTCGGCCGATTTCGACCGCCTTGACCGCCTGAATGCTCATCACGGCCCCAGCCAACAGGCCGTCGAGCCGCTCATCCCAATTGACGTAGGTGCCCAAACCGGCGGGAACGCCGTGAACCACCACTTCGAAGATGCCGCCCACGGTGTCGCCGGTACGGGCTGCCTCTTCCACTTCTTCCTTCATACGGGCTTCGGTAACGGGATCCACGCAGCCGAGAACCACTTCATCTTTAGCGGCAAGAGCAAGAATCTCCTCCCACACGGCGGGGCGGTCCAGTTCGACACGGCCCACGCGGAGAACGTGGCTGGCGACTTCGATGCCCAACCCCTTCAGCATCAGCTTGGCCAGGGCGCCGGCGGCCACGCGGGAAGTGGTTTCGCGGGCCGAGGCGCGCTCCAGCACGTAACGGGCGTCGGGAAAGCCGTATTTGAGAGCGCCGGCCAGATCGGCATGACCGGGACGCGGCGAGGCGACGGCCTGATGCTTGGCCGGGTCGCCTACCTCCACGGGAAGCTTCTCTTCCCAGTTCTTCCAGTCGCGGTTGACCAGCTCAATGGCCACCGGGGAACCGATGGTCTTGCCATGGCGCACGCCGGAAAGGACATGGGCCTTGTCAGTCTCGATCTTCATGCGGCCGCCGCGGCCGTAGCCCTGCTGACGCCGCCACAGTTCGCGGTTGACGAAGTCCAGATCGACCGGCACGCCGGCCGGAAGTCCGGAGACCAACGCGATCAAAGCCTCCCCATGCGACTCACCGGCAGTTGAAAAACGAATCATATTGTATTGATTGTAACGGGAAGAGGCAGGTGGCGGTACGTAGGGAGTAGGGGTCAGTCGCGCTACACATCGAAAGCGGCACGAGCTGTTTCATTCGAAGCAGCCGGGGTCTAGTGTATTCTGCTCTCGTCATCGTGCAGACTGCATCCTTAGCTGCGTTGGCTGCCCGCTGACCCCTGAACCCTGATCCCTGCCTATGACCTACTTTCTTTTCAAGACCGAGCCTGCTGTCTACTCCTTCGACGACTTCCTGCGAGACCGGGAGACCGTGTGGGACGGCGTAACCAACCCTACTGCCGTCAAATACCTGCGCGAGATGAAGGCGGGGACGAAGTGGATTTTCTACCACACCGGCGACGAGCGCACCGCCGTGGGCACTGGGAGCGTGGTCAGCGTGGACCCAGCCGATCCCAAGGTCCCCATCGTCAAGGTCAAGGTGGGAAAGCGTCTCAAACAGCCCAAAACACTGGCCGCCATCAAGGCCGAGCCGCTGTTTGCGCAGTCGCCTCTAGTCATCATTGGACGGCTGTCGGTGGTGCCGCTGACCGAGGAGCAGTGGGAGTGGTTTGTGGCGTGAGGGAAGTAGGGAGTAGGGAATAGGGGGCAGTTTGCCCGCCTTGGTGAATCGAGAACATGGTAAGATTTCCTTGTTTCCTTAAATGAGGCGAATCATGCTGGCAAAAATCACGGTTAAAAACCAGCTCACTCTACCCAAAGCAGTGGTTACACGCTTCGCCGGAGTGGAATATTTCGAAGTCAGCACGGATGGAGCGTCGATTACACTGCGCCCGCTGCAGCGCAGCCGCGTGGGTGAGGTCTGGGCGCACATGAAGAAGCTGGGTATCACCGAGAAGGACGTGGACGACGCCGTTCGCTGGGCGCGCGAATCCGAGTGACCGCGCAGCCGGTGCGTCGAGTGGTATTCGATACCAATGTCGTTCTCTCCGCGCTTTTGTCTTCCACCGGCCGCCTGGCATGGCTGCGCTTGCACTGGCAGGAGGGTGGCGCGGTGCCGTTGATTTCGCCTGCAACGGCGCGAGAGCTTACGCGAGTTCTTGCGTACCCCAAATTCAAGCTCTCCGTGCCGTACCGCCTGGAACTGCTGGCGATGTACCTTCCCTTTAGCGAGACCTGCGATCCGGAGGACAAATGCTCCGTTGCATGCCGAGATGCCCACGATCAGCCCCTGCTCGATCTGGCACATAGCGGCAAGGCTGAGGCGCTGGTGACCGGCGACCAGGACCTGTTGGCGCTGGCGGGACAGACCGGGTTCCTCATCGAAACGCCGGAAAACTATCGACGCAGGATACTGGTCGAGGAGCAGAAGAAATAATCCAGGCGCTAAAAGGCTGATCCCTCTTCTTTACGCCCTATTCCCTATTCCCTACTCCCTATTTCTTGCTTTCTCCCAGCCAGCCGCGCGTGTTGAGCATCTGGCGCTGGTCGAGGGCCCAGACTTTACCGGTCAGCTCGTCGGGAGCTTTGCCTTCGCGGGCGCATTTCTCGAATTCGTTGGCGACCGCCTGCATCTTGGCGTCGAGGTCGTCGAGGAAGTTGAGCACCAGCGCTTCGGGAATCATGGGCAGCTTGGGCGATCCGAATTCGAGCTTGCCGTGGTGGGAGAGGATGATGTGCAGAACCAGCGTCTTGAGGCGCGGGGGGAAGTCGGGAAGGCTGTCCATGGTGCGCTCGGCCAGGGCGGAGCCGATCTGGATGTGACCAAGGAGCTGGCCCTCGACCGTGTACTCGAAACCGATCTCCCAAGAAAGCTCGCGAATTTTACCGATGTCGTGGAGAATGACGCCGGTGAGGACCAGGTCGCGATGGAGGATGGGGTAATGGGGAACGACGCGGTCGGCGAGGGTGAGTAGGCTGACCACGTGCTCCAGCAGGCCTCCGAGCCAGGCGTGGTGGAGCTGTTTGGCGGCCGGCGCTTCGCGATAGGCTGCGGCCAGAGTCGGGTCGGACAGGATGGTGGTCAGCAGGCGCTTCAGGTCGGGTTCAGTGAAGCTGTCGACAAAGCTGAGGAGCTGGGCCCAGAGGGCAGCCACGTCGTACGTGGTCGAGGGCATGAGATCGGCTTTGTCCACCTCGCCGTCAGTGGCCTTGCGGAGCTGGTCGACCTTCAACTGCGTGGTGTCTTTGAAGCGGGAAGCGCTGCCGCGGACCTTGACGATGTCGCCACGGTCGAAGTCGCGGGCGATGCGCGGGTCGTTCGGCTCCCAGACGCGGGCTTCCATGGTGCCGGTTTTATCGCCCAAAGTGAGGCTGAGGTAGGGCTTGTTGGTGGAGGTGGTGCGCTGCTGCCTGGCCAGGACCAGGAAGAACCCATCGAAAAGTTTGCCCTCTTCGAAGGCGGCCAGTTCGGCGATATAAATGTCTTTCATCGGACTTCCTGTTGAAAAGAAATGGCTGTCATTCGACGCTGTCGGTATTGCTAAAGAATGGCTAAAGAAATGAGCTCGATCATGGGAGGGAGCGTCTACCCTTGCCCCGGCTGAACGGGATCAACGTGACCCGGTCAAGCTCAAGTCGCACGAAATCAAAGACCAACAAGCGGCGAAGGCGGTAGAAGAGGCTGCGAATGCCGCCGCCGCGCGGGACAAGAATATCACTCTTGCCTTTGCTCTCGAACGCTGGTCGGCCGGCCACAAAGACACAAAAGAGCCCACCTACGTTATCCGCAAGGTGTTCACAAGAAAAGTTGGGTAGCTCCGGTTGTTCGGAAAGTTTTTGCTTTTTCTTAAGTGGAAGTTCTTGCTTTCAGGGAGCCAGAGTATCCCGCAGGCGCTGGAAGAGTGTCCCGCACGCTTCCGGGAGAATCGCACCTTGGCAGTGGCTGGCTCGACGACACTCCTAGTTTGTGTAGCTTTGGGCCATTTTGTACTGCTCCTCCACGCATGGGCGGCGGATGATGGTCAATCCATCGGCTCCAAGAAGAAATGTCGTTCCCGTCTCGTCGCGCGCAATCTCGCCACTCACCTGCTTTACCGTAAAAAGCAAGCTGGGATAGGCCGGATTTGAAGTATCGACAACTTGATAATCCTGCGAGATTGCCGAAACGCCCGTTGGCAGCCCACTTACTGTCAGAAATGCAGTGTCGCCGAGCGATTCAGTTGGGCCCGGAACTTGAAGATTGTTGACCATCTTGAGCACCGGCGCCTTCGGTTTGCGAAGATCAAGGACGCCCATTCCAAGCCCGTCGCGGAAGCGGACAAGGTATGCCGAAGTTCCCACCATTCGAACAAAGTCGAATGGGCCCGGGACAGTGAGAGGCACAGCCTTCGTCAGGATGACGTGCCCGGGATCAGTAACATTGAGCACCAGGAGGCCTTCTCCCTGATGCTGCTCAATGTAAAGGTAGCAACTGCCGTCTCCGCTTCCCGAATACAATTGAAACGCGATTCCGTGCCGCGCAAGCTCGGGCAAACTGGCTGGCAAGACAACGACGATGTCCTTGGAATGGGACATCACTTGCGCCTCTTCCCCCCACACAAGAGGTGCAACTCCCAGGACAGTCGCCGCAAGCGTTCCGGTGAAGAGTCGTGACTTGATGCTCATAGTCGTAGCCTCCGGCCTAATATAATTCGCCTGAATTGCGTTCATGTCCAATCAAAATTTGGGATGGGCAATTACGGGAACCCTGTCAGTTCCCAGCGGTGGACAAAATCCAAAGGCCGCCCGTCCTACGGTGAGTCGGAATTGGTCAACAAATAAGGATGGAGCCCGGATGAACAGATCATCCGGCTATATCCCTCACAGAATTTGCGACGGAGGCTTTCGGAACCGTGTCGGCATTCCTTACCCGCAGAGGGCTGCGGTTGGCCCAGTGGATCGGCCAGCATGACGAAGGACGTCAGGCCAACACTTCGGACCTCGGATAACACAGTCCCGTTCAGGATGTGAGAGTGCGGCGCCATGCCGCACTCTCACGGTTGAACCACAGTTTAGAAGACCAACTTGCCGGCAAACTGCACCAGGCGTGGACTGTTCATTTGTCCCTGGCCTGAGATCACGCCGAAATTGGAAGTCCCGGTTGTGTTGGATGGAGGGATGAACTGCACTCGGTTGAAGGTGTTGAAGATTTCTACACGGAACTCGAAGCCCATCTTCTCATCCGGGCCGAAAGTCGTCTTCTTGAAGGCCGCAAAGTCCCAGTTGTCGATGCCGGAAGCTTGCAGGGTATCAACACGCGGTTCATTTCCCCAGGTATATGGAGCGGGCTCGGTGAAGCACGCCGGGTTGATCCAACCGGTATTGCCGGCCAAGCCGCTCAACACGCGTGCTGCGCCTGATCCGGAGGTTGCCTTCTTGCAGCCGGCGACGACGTTGGGGCGCAATCCGCCGCCATAGTAGTTGACGCCATTGCCTCCCGCAGCGATGTTAATCGGGAAGCCACTCTGGAATGTCGTTACGCCGTCGATTCCCCAACCACCAACGACCTTGTCCGCCAGGTTCGGCAGATCGCTGAGATATGCCTTGTTTTTGCCAATGGGAAGGTCGAGAACGTAGCTGACAATCAGGTGCTGTGGGACGTTCTGCGAAGAGATGGATTTCTCGCCGCGCAGATTGTTCCAGTCTTGCACTCCGCCTTTTCCTCCGGGCTCCAGCCAGGAAGTAATGGTGTCGGTATTGCTGAGCAGCTTGGCCCAGGTGTAGGCAGCCAACAGAGTGCCTCCGCCCGCAAAGCGCTTCTGCAACGTGGCTTGAAGCGAATGATAGGTGCTGGAGAAACTTCCCGCACCGGCATACTGCAAGCCGTTAAATTGCGGGTAGGGTCGCAGCAATTGTCCATAAGTGGTGGTCGCAGACGACAGCGCGCTGCCGGCCGCAGAGGTGGCGGCAAATGGGTTGGACACCGGCTGAGCTATGCAGGCCTCTCCGGCAGGCGCAGTCACGGTGGCGCTGCACGTGGTGGCAGTGTTTGCGGCGACTTGGGCTGCCGCCTGTGCCAGATAGTTGTCTCCCAGTTGGGCAACCTGTTGGTTGTAGGCGGGCAGGTGCGTCCCTTTGTTGGCCGCATACGCAATGTCGGTGAACCATCCACCCCAAAGGGTGCGCTGGATATCGAGGTTCCATTGCTGCATATACCCATAGTTGTACTGCGGATTCTCGAATGTGGGGCTCGTTGCGCCCTCCAAATCCAATGCAACTAAGGGTAACCCGGTCTTTGTGTCTACCTTTGCGCCCGGAGGCTGGACAAAGTTGATCCAGGGAGTGGTAATGGTGTTGGTGGGAAGGTTGGGGTTTCCATTGTTTCCTGTGTACTCCGTCTGAATGGAGTTCACCGGGTCGTTGAGAGGATTGGTGGCCCAACTGGCATCGAGCGGAATCCAGAACAATCCATATCCGCCGCGCAGTACTGTCTTGGAATCGATGGTTTCGGCGAAGCCAACGCGCGGCCCGACGCCTAACTTGTTTTCCTCCAGGTTGTAGCGGCTACTTCTTGTGGAACTGTTGACGAGCCTCACTGCGCCGAGCACTTCGGAGGTGGGTCCCCCCGCCGTGCCGACTGCCGCGGAGGCAAGCGGATCGACCGCGGTCGGATCGAAGTACGACTGCCGGTCATGCCGCTCGGACCAGGGGCTCTGGTACTCGTAGCGCAGGCCCAGGTTGAGGGTCAGTTTGCTGCTTGCGTGGTAGGTGTCGTTGACGTAGCCCGCGAGGAGTTTCTGTTTTCCGGCCACCAGGTTGGGAATGACAGCGGTGCCATAGAAGTGGTTGCCCACCTGTTCCGGGTTCGTCGCCCATCCCAACAGGTAATCCGCAAAGCCGAAGCCGGGATTCCCGGTATAGGTGCCGTCAAATCCAAGATACCCGCTGATGATGTTGCTCTGGGCGTAGTTGTCCATGGTGATCTCGTCCTGATAGCCCACCTGAATGGTGTGGCGTCCCCGGACAAGAGTGAGGGTGGGGGATATCCAGTATTGCGTGTCATGGTCCACGATGTAGCTTTGTCCCTGGGTGGCCATGACGTTGTCCGACTCTCCGACCACCCCGATCGTTGGCGGCGTTCTTTCAGAGGAGGACAACTCGGTGTTGAACGCGGAGTTCCAACCGATGCTTGTGAAGTCGAAACCCGAGTTCTTTGGAGTACGCAGGTAGTTGAAGCGGGTCGCCGATACGTCCAGGTTGCCAATCACATTGGGTGTGAAGACGTAGTTGTAGCCCGTCGCAATTCCCTTCGAGGTCATCGTCTCTGTGCAACGATCCAGGCAGAGACCAGTGCCGAGCGGATCCTCGGGCTGGTTCAGGTTGTTCCATTGGCTGAAACGGACAAACAGGTGCTGCTGGTCGTTGATCTTCTGGTCCACGCGCACGAGGTTTTGGTTCTGATTGCCGCCGAGCGAGTAACTGGACGTATAGTTGTTCAACTGGTCGGAGTTCGTCGGCGCCGGCCACAGTTTCATCAACGCCTTTGCCGTCTCATTGATGCGAGCTGCCGGAATCGTATTGTTGGCGAAAGGTGCAGCGGTGCCGAGAGGAGCGCCGGTTGTCGGATTGGTGGCGCAGCCGCCCACGCCCAGCCCATCTGAGTTGGGAGTTGTTTGAAGCACGCCGCCGCATGGATCGCTAATCCCGCTGAGCTTATTGGCCGCAAGTAGATTGCTGAGATCCACATCGTTGCCGCCCTTGACCGCAGATACCACGTCGGCCGTCGGAACCGTGGATACCCAGGACGCCGAGGAGCGCAATCGGAAGCCCTCGTAGCTATAGAAGAAAAACGTCTTGTCCCTGAGTATTCTTCCGCCAAAGTTGGCGCCAAACTGATTCTGAATCCACGGCGCCCTTTTCAATCCGGCGTGGTTCGAGAAGAAGTCGTTGGCATTGAATACCTTGTTGCGGATATATTCATAGGCCTCGCCGTGGAAGGTATTGCTGCCGCTCTTGGTGCTCAGGTTCAGAACGCCGCCTGCCACCTTGCCCCACTCCGGCCCGATGTTATTGGTTTGAACTTTGAATTCTCCCACTGAATCCTGCGTCGGAATCAGGATAGGCAGGTTGATGTAGCCGATATTGAGTGGCTGGCCATCAAGATACTCGGCGCTCTGATTGGCAAAGGCGCCGCCAATCTGGAAGTTGCCCCAGGAGAATGGATTCTGCCCCGTCGCCGTGGCGCCGGCCTGACCTTGCATGACCACCGAAGGCGCGACCTCAACCAGCGAGAAGACGTTGCGCCCATTCAGTGGAAGTTCATCGGCATTGCGTTCTTCCACCACCTGCCCCAGAGAGGAGGTCTCCGCCTGCAGCAACGGAACTTCCGTGGTGACGGTCACCGTCTCAGTGGCTTGACCGACCGCAAGCGTGATGTCGATTCGGGCCGTCTGCTGGACTTGAATCACGATGTTTTCCCGGTTCACACGCTTGAACCCGGTCTTTTCCACCGAAATACGGTACTGCCCAGGGTTGAGGTTCACAAAGGAATACAGCCCGGTATCGCCGGTGAGTTGGGTCTGTTTCTCCGATGTGCCGGTGTTGATGAGTGTGACGGTTGCACCTGGCTCCGCCGCACCGGTCGAATCCACAACCGTACCGGACAGGGCGCCGTAGGTGGACTGCGCTCTCAGTGAAAGGGAGCACGACACGAGGAGAATCACGCTGAGAAGGCCGTGCATGAGTGCCCGGCCTCGTATTGCTCTTCTCAGATTCGACATGGAGCCTCCGAAAATCCCTTCCTGCTGTGGAGCGCACCTGAAAATGCGCACACTCCACGTAGAGGGTTACGGAGAAACTTCCCCGTCTGTACCAGTATTGCAAGCAAAAAGAGCGCACTATTCGCGCGATGCGGCTTGAAAAAGCGCATATTCCCGCTTGGCGTCGGCCGGCTTGCCGGAGATCGTATAGAGATGCATCAGGCGATAATGCACCAGCTTGTCCGGGCTGGGGTCCTGTTCCGCCGCCACCAGGATCCGGATGGCTGCCTCCACCTTGCCCAACTTCTGCTCCGCTTCGGCCAGGCTCAGACTCGCCCACTGCGGCGGATGCGCCGCGCGCATGCGCGGCTCAAGAAACTCTCGCACCGCCGCATACTGTTCCATCTGCAGCATGCAACTGCTTAGATGCGCGGCCGCTCGCTCGTCAGTCGGATAGGCAGTCAGTTGTTGGCGGAACGCATCTGCAGCCGCTTCCCACTCTTCCCGCTTCTCGCGGAGCAAACCCAGGCTGTAGCGCAGTTCGGATAGATCGGGATGCTCGCGCATCAGTTGTTCATATTCCTCCGCCGCCTCTTCTGCGTGCCCCTGGTCTGCCAGCATATCCGCATGGAATTGCTTCAGGTAAGCTGATGCGGGAAACTGTGCTTCGCATAACTCGAACTGATGCATGCCATCTTCGGCGCTTAATACGGATAACAGGTAGAGAAGCGCTATGTCTTGAGGATGCTGGCGCCATCTCTCCACCGCGTCAGACCAACTCAGGTCTGGTTGGAAGTACTTAGAAATGCGCGCCGCCTCCGGAAATGCGCTTCTTGCACCCGAAGAACCAGCCGTCGAGGCATCTCTCAGAGCTTGGAGAAAGGGCTCCGCTCCCGCCGCTTTGCTCAACTTTCCGGCAAAGAACTGTCCGGCTCGAATGTAGGACTTTCCCAGTTGCACCAGGGCCAGATCCGCCGGATAGTCCTTCGTGCCGAGAATGGCCTGGTACATGATCGCGGACTCAACTGGCTCGTCAATGTCCAGATAACATGGAGCTACCGCTGAGATAACTCGTAGATTCTTTCTTTCTTCGTGGAAGATCTTTCCCAGCATGGGCCTGAGTCCGTCCAGGTCGCCCATCCTGCATTTCTCTTCGGCCAGCAAGGCATACGTTTCCGGAACATACTTTTGTTTGAGCGCCAGGGAGTAATAGCGCATGGCATCTGCCGAGCGGCCTTGCATCTGCAAGCTGAGGCCGAGATCGGTCAGCAATGCAGCGGAGGATGGCGATTGAGCCAGCGCTTTCCTGTATTCCTGCTCGGCGACGTCGTATTGCTTGGCTTCCATTGCCTGGCGCGCGGCCTGAAGCGTTGCCGACTGCTGGGCCTGCGCGGAACGTGCCATGAAAGCCAGCAGCAGCGCGGCCAGCAGGCGTCCTCTAAGGAAGCAGGTCAACGGCACACCATCCATATGTGTTGCTCTGCATCGTGCGCGAGCCATGCAGGCACGCCTCCCGGAACCACGCCCCTTATAACACGTAGGAAGTCCCTCGAAAGGTGGGCGTGAAGGAACTCCCTTAGCTTCCTCCGCGGCCCCGGCCTTGTCAAGCAAGATGAACCTGCATCCACGATCCCGCCTCAAACACCGCGTGCCGACGAACATATGATAACCTTTGTTCGACGAATTGAAGCGCGGCGTCTTCGAGCACGGGGGCAGCGATGAAACAGTCACGGCGGGCATTTTTGTTAGGGACCATGAATGCTGCCGCGGCGGCGGCTTTCGGACAAGGCGTGGTTCCGCACAAGATCGCAGCCCTGCCCCGCGGCAAAAGATCCGGCTTGCCCTACAACGCACACTTTGTAGAAATGTCGCGGAAAGCTGGAATCGACCACCCCATCTTGTATGGCTCGCCCAATCCCAAAGACTACATCCTTGAGTCCATCGGCTGCGGCTGCGCCTTTCTTGACTACGACAACGACGGCTGGATCGATATCCTGGTGCCGGGCGGAAGCAACTTCACGGGCCCGGATCCTGGCATCACCAATCGCCTTTACCATAACAATCGCGATGGCACCTTCCGCGATGTCACGCTTGAAGCAGGCCTAACCAAGACCGGATGGGCCTGCGGCGTATGCGTTGGCGATTACAACAACGATGGATTCGACGATCTCTTCCTGACGTATTGGGGACAAAACGTTCTCTATCGCAATAATGGAAACGGCACGTTTACGGATGTAACTCGCGAGGCTGGTCTGCTGGGCGCCACCACACGTTACGGAACGGGCTGCACTTTCGTGGACTATAACCGCGACGGACATCTCGACCTGTTCGTTTCGAATTACGTGGGCTTCGACTATGGCAAGACGCCTCGCCCTGGCGACAAGTCATACTGCTTCTTTCTGAACATGCCGGTCAACTGCGGTCCGCGCGGTCTGCCATTCGGACAACATAGTCTTTACCGCAATAACGGCGACGGGACCTTCACCGATGTGAGCGAAGCGGCGGGTATCTCCGGCGCGCGCAGTAACTATGGCCTCACTGTGGTCGCTGGCGACTTCGACGACGACGGATGGCCTGACATCTATGTGGCCTGCGACTCCAGCCCCAGTCTTCTCTTCATGAATAATCACGACGGCACCTTCAGCGAGGAAGGTGGAATCCGCGGTGTTGCCTATAGCGCCGATGGCAAGGAACAGGCAGGCATGGGCGTTGCGGTTGGCGACTACGACGGCGATGGTCACCTCGATATCTTCAAGACCAACTTCGCCGGCGATCTTCCCGTGCTCTACCGGAATCTCGGCAAAGGGGACTTTGACGATGTAACTCGCGAGAGTGGCCTTGCGGTGGATAACCGGTTCGTTTGTTGGGGAACGGGCCTGGAGGATTTCGACAACGACGGATGGCCCGATATCTCTGTAGCTACTGGCCATATCTATCCGGAGCTTGAGCGCCGCTATCCTGATTCGCCCTACAAGGGTCCCCTGCTGCTCTATCGCAATCTGGGGCGCGGCCATTTCGAGGAGTTATTCGACGAAGCCGGTAGTGCCATCCTGGAGCCGCATTCGAGCCGGGGGATTGCCTACGGAGATTTCGATAACGATGGCGACATCGATATGCTGGTCGTGAATCTCGGCGAGCCCCCATCTCTGTTCCGTAACGACGTCTCCGGTAAGAATCATTGGATCAAAATCCGCCTGGAGGGTACGGTCTCCAATCGAACTGGGCTGGGCGCGCGCGTCGAGTTATTCGCGAATGGAAAGAAGCAGATGAAGGAATTGCAAAGTCAGTCCAGCTTTCTTTCCTGCAACGATTTCCGGCTCCATTTCGGATTGGGCAGTGCGCTCCTGGCCGATCTCACCGTCCGATGGCCCAACGGTCAGCACCAGTCCCTCACCGCACTCAAAGCAGATCAGCTCTACACCATCAAAGAAGGCACAGGCATCGTTCCCAACCGCGGCTGGAAGTGACACACCTTAGGGATGATTCGCCTCTTTCCTCAAGAGCGCGTAAAGAAGCGGCTTGCCGGTAGGCTTCTGGCTGCCTCCGTGCGGCTCCACGGTCACAAAAACAGCGTCAATTTCAGCCAACTGCCTCGGATCGTCGGAGCGCAGTACCCAGCGCCGATTCGTTTCGCTGTCCATGTACAGAATGCCAAGGTTCATGGGATGCGTTTGCCCGCTCGGTTCGGAATCCTTCTGTCCCCACACCTGGAAAACGCTTGCATTTTTCGCGCCAGGTTGATGATCGAGGTCGAAAGCATAAAACACCAGCGACTTGTTTTGCGTGTAAAACACCCGGCCGAATGCTTTGCGCGTGCGACTGACGCTGTCCACGTCGAAGACATCGGCGATATAGAGCTTGCGCGCCCCCATCAACTCGCGAATATCGCGATCGGACACCAGATACTGTTCATCGTCCTTGATACGACGCTCATGCTCGCGGGCGGTCGCAGTAAGCTCCGTGACCTCGGATTCCAGAGACGCCATGTGCAACAAGGAACGACTATGTTCGGACTTGAGATCGGACAATTCCGTCTGCAGGAACCGATAGGCGTTTCCGGCTTCCTCCAGTTGGCGGGCCAGCTTATCCCGCTCATCTGTCAGTTGCCGGGCTACCAATTCTCTTTGGCCGCTCATGCTCTGAAGTTCCGCCACACGTTGCTCCGCAAGGCCCGCTTCCGTACGCAGTCGCTCAACTTCCTGTTGTTCTTGCGAGACCTGTTGTTCCAACCTGGACATCTTCGCGCTCTGCGAGGCGCCCGCATCGGAAACTGCGTCAACATTCGCCGCCAGAACATGCTGCTCCGAAGTCAAAGCAGCCGGCCTCTGCAACGCAGCAATCTTCTTCTCTTCCCCCATCTTCGATTCGCCTAAATAATAAGCTTCCAACACCGCGGCGATCATTATGCATGCCGCCAGAGACGCGATCGCCCATTGTCGATTTGCAATCCCGCGAAACGGCTTCCAGGCCACGCGAGACGATCCGGCGTCGATGGAAACAACCGGATGCGGCCTTTGGTTCCGGATGGAAGCGAATAGCTTTTGCCGGGCTTGGCGTTGAGCCCAGTTCCCGGACTCCTCTGTCAGGGCATCATTCCCTTCCAGAAACGCCATGCCGACTCCGGCGATCGTACCGTACTCATCGTAGACTTTCCGACAAGGCGCACAGTTCCGCAAATGAAGCTCCAGGTCTCGCTTCTCCTCTATGCTGAGCGAACCCGCCAGCGCCAGAGCGCAAAGCTCCTCAAATTTCCGGTGCTCGTTTTGTGTTTCAGTTCTTTCCATTGTTGTGATTCCGCAGCCTTTCAACCATTGCGCTCCTGCGCAGTCGTTCCAGACCCCTGTAAAAGTGGTGCCTCACATTGCCCAGCGGCTCATGGAGACGTTCACTAATCTCCCGGAGTCCCATATCTTCAAAATAGAACAATTTGAGCGTTTCGCGTTGCAGTTCAGTCAAATCGTCGAAGGCGCACTGCAGGCGGCTGAAGTCGAGCCTGGCCCCAATTTCACTTTCAACGTCTTCTTGTCCTGCCAGCGTATCTTCTAACTCAAGAGAATCGATATCCTTGCGTACATAGAAACCCCGGCGCGACAGGTGCGCCTTCCGATCTCGGGCCCGGCTATACGCAACTTGAACGATCCACACTTTCGCGCTTCCCCTGGATGGCTCGAAGGCCAGAGCCTTCCGGTAGACATACAGAAAGCATTCCTGAACGACTTCTTCTGCCTCGCCGGCGTCATGCAGGATACGAAGGGCAATGCTGTAAACCAGCCTGGAATGGCGGCTGAAGAGCAAATCCAGGGCTTGCGGATCTTGAGATCTCAATCGAACTATGAGTCTTTCATCGCTCATATCTGAGGCCTCGGCAGTCGCCGATACGCCAGGGAAGTTGCTTTGCAGTGCACCCTGCATCTCTACTTCTTCTACTCTTCGCGCCGGGAGGAGGTCGAAGTTGCCAGATAAGGCAATTCCTCCGATCAGATCAGCATCACTGGCCAAGGTGACCCTCCCATAAGACAGATGAACTATACTCCTGCGTGCAAGACATGTTCCAGAGGAATGTCCCCTGGCTGCGGGCATCGCAAATAGTTGAAAAATCGTGGTACACATTGGCTGGCGGGAACGTATATATTGGTGCTCGCCAGAATGAACGGCTTGGTGTCGCCAGGATCACGGTTCGCCACGATTGAATCTTTTCCTGAGTTTGCGGGAGGAGGGCGATTGCGAAACAGGTCGTCAATGCGCGCGGGGCTGCCCATAAGAACAGCGCTGACTGCTCTTCTCTTCCTCGTAATCTTCCCCCTTCTCATGCAGGGACAATCAACCACCGCCTCGCTTACCGGCAGAGTTACTGACTCAGGCAGGAAAGTGATCCGCGAAGCCACAGTGAGGGTCATCAACACCGGCACCGGGATTGGATACCATGGCCTGACCAACGAGGCCGGGACATACTATGTCTCCGATTTGCCTCCGGGAAGATACCGGATTGAAATCGAGAAGTTGGGTTTCATCGCGGTCATTGAATCCGGCGTCATTCTCCATGTGCAGGACGCGCTGGAGGTGAACTTCGAAATGATGCCCGGGTCGGCCTCGGAAAGCGTGACGGTGGAAGGAAGCTCGCTGCCGCTCGATACAGAATCTTCCAGCCTGGGTACGGTGGTCGAGCGCCGCGAGGCAAACGAACTGCCCCTCAACGGGCGCAATGTCTTCAACCTGATTGCGCTCGCTCCCTCCGTCACTCCCCAGGGCAGCGCAACAGGAACTCCGGTGGGCGTCAACCCTTTCGGATGGGGCAACTACCAGGTCAGTGGAGCTTTCGGAAACCAGAGCGCGGAGTATCTCGACGGTCAGCCTCTCAACATTACCTATATCAATCTTCCGATATTGATTCCCAGCCAGGATTCGATTCAGGAGTTTAAGGTCCAAACCGGCAATCTTCCCGCAGAATGGGGTCGATTCGCCGGTGGAGTTACCAACCTGAGCACCAAGGGCGGAACCCAGATTATGCGCGGCGAAGTCTACGAGTACCTGCGCAATCGCATGTTCAACGCCAACGATTTCTTTCTGAACCGGGCAGGCAAGCCGCGTCCCCCATGGGTACAGAATCAGTTTGGCGCCCAGGCCGGCGGCCCTTTGGATTTCCGCCATTGCTGCGAAAGTAACCGCACCTTCTGGTTTGCGAGTTGGGAAGGTTTCCGGCTTCGTACCGGCAGCCCTTTAACCGCAACTGTTCCCACCCCGGAAGAACGGAAAGGCGATTTCTCGGCCGTCAGCACCACTGTCCTCGATCCATGCGCCGGGAGCCTCCTGAATGCCCAGGGAGCTTGCCCCTCCAGCACTTCCCTGCCCTCGCCCTTTCTTGCCAACGTGATTCCCCCGGCCCGTATCAATCCCACGTCCAAAGCCCTGCTCTATCTTTGGCCGGCCCCCAATGCCCCCGGCACCGTTGCCCCCTCCGGAACTTTCAATAACTTCAATACGGTTGCCAATACCGGGGGCAATCAGAACCAGGCAGTTGCGCGAGTGGACCAGGATATTACCAGCAAGCAGAAACTCTTTGCCCGATTCAGTTACTGGGACACTCTGGACCTGCCTATCGATCCGCTGCGCAATGGACTGTGCGTGGACCGATGCTTGGAGAGCTACACGACCAGGGCCATGGTGGCCGGATATAACTACAGCATCAGCTCGATGACCATCTTTGACGCCAGCGCCAGCATCAGCTACTTCACTTATCTTCGCGCTCCGCACAACGCAAACTTCGACCTTACGTCCATAGGCTGGCCGGCGGGCTACAATAGCGCAATTCCCACTGTGATGCGCACGCCTCCCACTCCCTGCGTTGCCAGTTTTGCCGACAACATCATGTGCACCCAGGGACAAAGCTTTATTCAGGACCACAACACGCAGTACAACCTGTCTCCCAGCGTAACTCTTGTGCGCGGCCGCCATCTTTACCGGTTCGGCGTTCAAGTCGAGGTGAGTTACGACAACGCCACGCAGACCAATGTGGCCAGCGGAGCCTTCGACTTCTGCGGCATCGGCGAAGCTTGCTTCACTGGATTACCGATCGCCGACTTCCTCTTGGGCTATGCCGACAACTTCAGCAATGTTAATAACCACTTTTCAGCGCAAGCTGTCGTCCCTGAAAGTACCGCTGGAAAGCAGGTGTATCGAGCACTCTACTTCAACGACACATGGCACGCCACCGATGCGCTTGCCATCAACCTCGGTCTCCGCTATGAACTGCAGGGACCGTGGTCGGAGCGACACAACCGTCTTTCCTACTTCGATCCTACGGCGACGAGTTACCTCAACGGGTTTGTCTCAGCACCATCTCCCAGGGTGATGGGCGACGTATTTCTGGTTTCTCCCGATGCGCGCAACAATCTCCCGCTGGCAAAAGACAACGTAGCGCCAAGATTGGGCATAGCTTACAGCGTCGCGCCCAAGACCATCCTCCGCAGTGGCTATGGAATCTTCTGGATACCCAACTATGTATCCTACGGCTTGAACCCTAACAACGATATGGTCAATGCGGCCAGTACCACTTACACTGGCACGGTGGATGGAATTCACCCCTATAACTCCATCTCTCTGCCCTTCCCGTACGGTGTCTCCGCGCCGCCAGGAAGGGCGCTCGGCGCCGAAGGTACGCAGCAGTTTCTTACCCAGGTGGTGCAATCCATTACGGAAGTGGATCGCGGCAATCACCCCGATGGTTATGTTCAACAATGGAGTTTCAGTCTGGAAAGACAACTGCCGGGGAAATTCTCTCTCATCGCCGCCTACGTAGGATCGAAGGGAACCCACCTGGCGCAGTATTCGCAGCAGATCAACCAGATATCCGATAGCCTGCTTTCTCAGGCTGCCACCGAATTCGCAGCCGGCGGGCGATCCGCCGTCACGCTGTTGAGGGCCACGCCAAACCCCTTCTTTGTCAACGACCGCGCGCTGGCGCTGGCAACGCCCACGACCACGGTGGGACAACTCGAGCGGCCTTACCCTGAATACACCAGCCTCGAGCTTGCCGGCCAGGGATCTTTTGACAGCATTTACCATTCGCTTCAACTTACGGCTGAAAAGCGCTTCCCGGCCGGAGGATCGCTTTTGGCGGCTTACACCAACTCCAAGTTGATCAGTAACACAGATACTCTCACGGCCTGGCTGGAGACCGCTGTCGGCATCGTTCAGGACAATAACAACCTGCGCGGTGAGCGCTCTCTTTCTTCGCAGGATGTCCCTCAGCGCCTCGTCGTAAGTTATGCACTCGATATTCCACTCGGTCAGGACAGGCATTATCTGTCTCATATAGGCAGTAAGCTGAACAGGGCCGTCGGCGGCTGGGGTGTCGACGGCGTGGCGACTTTCCAAAGAGGATTCCCTCTGGTCTTCAGTAACGGCCAGGCCAACGACGCGACTCTCTTCGGAGCCGGTTCATCGCGCCCTGACCTCTTGCCTTCCTGCCCCAAATCCACTTCCAGCCGCAGTCACGACCGGCTTGCAAACTGGTTCAATACCGCATGTTTTGCCGCCCCAGTGGATTTTACCTTTGGCACCGAGCCGCGGGTCGATCCAACCATGCGCTCCGACGGTGTGGATAACATAGACGTAGCTCTCTTCAAGAGACTTTTTATCGGCCAGGAAGAACGGACCGGGGTTGAGTTACGCGTGGAGTTTTTCAACCTGTTGAATCGCACCCAGTTCGCGCCGCCAAACACGACCTGCTGCACCAGCAACAATGCGAATTTCGGCGTCATCACCAGCACCGCTCCGGGAACAAATCCGCGTTTGATCCAATTTGCGTCCAAGTTCTTCTTTTGAGCCCCAGGGCAGGCTCTGGGTGAACACTTCCATCGCGCGACTTTTCGCAGTGAGGTTGAGCAACTTCCTGGGTCGGGTGACCGCGGTCACTGTTTTCAATCCTGCACAGAGGTACGCTCGCTAAATGGTTATCGATATAACTTTATCGAATGGGTCGCCTGACGACCGGGCGGCGCCGCCAGCGATTCCGCAGGCGAGCCTGAGACGGCTGCCGCAGTACCACCACTACCTGGTGGACCTGGCGGCCAAAGGCATTACCCAGGTCAATTGCAGCATGATCGGCCGCGACCTGAGTTGCGTCCCCGTCCAAGTCCGCAAGGATCTGCAGTATACGGGCATTATTGGCAAACCGAAGACAGGCTACTCGGTGGCCGAACTCATCCAGTCGATTGAAACATTTCTCGGCTGGAACAACGTCAACGAGGCTTTTCTGGTGGGCGCGGGCAACCTGGGCACAGCTCTGCTGGGACATGAGCGGTTTTCGAAGTTCGGTCTGCGCATCGTAGCGGCCTTCGACACCGACCCGTCCAAGGTTGGCCAATGGATCCACGAGAAAGCGGTGTTGCCCCTCGATGAGTTGGTCGATCTGGCGCAGCGGATGAGCATCCACCTGGGAATTATCACGGCTCCAGCCGAAGTGGCGCAGGTGGTGGCGGATGAAATGGTCAAGGCCGGCATCCTCGCCATCTGGAACTTCGCTCCCGTGAGGCTGAAGGTTCCCGAGCAGATATTTGTGCACAACGAAGATCTCTACTCCTCGCTGGCTTCGCTTTCCTGGAAGCTGGCCAAGCGATTCCGCGTTCCCATTCAAGAGAGCTGAAGTTGCAGGCGCGACCGCAGCCCTTCGCTCACCCGTTCTTTGAGGACGCGCACCGGGCGAAAGAGGCGCAGCGTCAGGTCGCGTGAGTGCAGTGTCCAATTGTTCCTCGCAGCTTCTTGAGTTGCAAGGAGAAGGAGTGCAACCTATGCCCACCGATAATGATCCCTTCGAAATTGTGGTCTGCTATGGAACCGCCTGTTTTGCGCGGGGAAACTCGGAGAATCTCGACATTTTGAAGAAGTATGTGCAGAGTCCCGAGTCGAACGCGACACTTCGATTGACCGGAAGGCTCTGCCAGGGACAATGCATGGAAGGGCCCAATCTGATGATTCGCGGAAAGCTTCATCACGGTGTGACCGCGGCAAGATTGCACGAATTGCTCGAGCAGCGAGGTATGCAACTTGGGGCCGATCATGGAGCAGCTTGATCCAATCTACACGAAGAAGCGCGAGTGCCAGGACTGCCACAAGTGCATCCGCGAGTGTCCCGTAAAGGCGATCCGCGTTGAAGACAGCTACTCCCAGGTGATGCCGGGGTTTTGCATCATGTGCGGCACTTGCGTGCTCTCCTGTCCGAACAGCGCCGTTCAAATACGCAACGATTTGCCCAGTGCGCAGGCGCTGTTCACGAACGGGCGCAAGGTTGTCGCATCGCTCGATCCTTCGTATGTGGCACAGTTTCCCGGCGTTCGGACGCCGCAGTTGATTCATGCTCTCAAGCAGTTGGGATTCTTTGCCGTGTCAGAAACCGCGTTGGGCGCGCAGCAAGTTTCAGCCAGCATCTCGGCGCTGATGCGCAGTCAGCCGAAGCGCATCTGGATCTCATCCGCGTGTCCCTCCGTCGTCGATTTCATCGGCATGTACCACCCGGAATGCGAGGCGCAGGTTACCAACGTCCTGTCGCCCTTGCTGGCGCATTGCAAGATGTTGCGCTCGCACTATGGGGAGAACATCGCCATTGTTTTTATCGGGCCTTGCATTGCAAAGAAGAAAGAGGCAGAGGTCCATCCCGAACTTCTGGATGCGGTGCTTACTTTTGAAGACCTGGAACATTGGCTGAACGAGAAAAGCATTCGTCTCGCGGAGACCGTGGACTCGCCCACCGACAGCTTCGAGCCGGAAGAGGCGGAAGAGGGCGTGCTCTATGCCATCGAGGGCGGAATGGCTCGCGGCATTGCCTTCGATCCGGCAATCGACGACCTGCAGTTCATGTCATTTTCAGGAATTCCAAACGTGGAGCGGGCGTTGAAGGATATTCCCGGATGGAAGCCCGAACGTTCCATCTTTATGGAGATGAACGCGTGTGCGGGTTCCTGCATCAACGGGCCAAAGGCGACCTCCGACACCTCGATTGCACGGCGCCGTTACGACATCGTGCAAAGCGCAAAACCATCCGGCGAATTGCCGCGCAAGGTCTCACTGGATATCGCGCAGCAACATTCAGCCTCGCCCATCGCCCCCAAGAAATTCGGCGAACTGCCCTTGCGTGAAGCGCTGCGCTGGGTGGGGCAGTATACCCCGGAAGACGAGCTGAACTGCGGCGGCTGCGGATATCAATCGTGCCGCGACTTTGCCCACGCCTTGCTGGCCGGTACCGCCGAGCGCATGATGTGCGCAACCTACACCCGCAAACTCGCGCAGAAAAAGGCCAACGCACTCCTTCGCAGGATGCCGTCTGCCGTGGTCATCGTCGACGAAGACCTGAAGATCATTGAATGCAATCCAAACTTCTCCCGCCTGTTTCCGAGCGATGCGGAGCCGTCGGAAAAGCCCGAAGTCCCATCTCCAGCCGGGGAATTGCCGTTCTCCAATCTCTTCCGCCGCGTGCTCGACTCCGGAGAGGATATCCTGAGCCACGACATCCGTCATGGCCGAAGAATCCTGAACACGAGTATCTTCACCATCGAACCTTATGCCGTGGTTGGCGGCATCTTTCAGGACATCACCGAGCCGACATTTCAGAAAGAACAGATCATCGGGCGCGCCCAGCAGGTAATCGAGAAGAACCTGAAGACCGTGCAGCAGATCGCGTATCTTCTGGGCGAAAATGCCGCCGACTCGGAAGTCATTCTCAACTCCATCGTGCGTTCCTTCCGCCCGGAAGAGCTTGACGACAGCAACGCCGAGGAAGACAATGCCTAGCGCTGTCGAAAGCTTTATCGAGGTCGATTACTGTCAGCGGGCCAAGCACGGCCAGTCGATCTGCGGTGATACCTTTCTCTCCGAGAAGGTGAAGCACGAAGACCGCATTGTTTCTGTCCTTTCCGACGGTCTGGGCAGCGGGGTAAAAGCCAGCGTCCTGGCCACCATCACGGCCACCATGGCTCTGAAGTTCGCCGCCAGCGCGATGGACACGCTCAAGTCTGCCGAAATCATCATGGACACGCTGCCCATCTGCAGCGTGCGCAAGATCAGCTATTCGACCTTCACGGTTGTCGACATTGCCACCACCGGCGAAACGCGCATTATCGAACACGGAAACCCGCCCTTTCTGCTGATTCGGCCCAAGGGAGAGTTGATCATCTCGAAGACCGAGATGCATCCCAAGCGCTGGCAGGACCGCGTGATCAGCTCCTCCACATTCGATGTGCAGCGCGAAGATCGCATCGTTTTCTTCTCCGACGGCATCACGCAAGCGGGAATGGGCGAGTTCCGCACGCCGCGCGGATGGGGATTGGAGAGCGCCGACAGCTTTGTGCGCGAACAGATCCGCTGGAATCCGTTTATCTCGGCCCGTGAGCTGTCACGCCTTCTGGTTGCAAAGGCGGAAGAGATCGATGGCTCTTCTGCGAAGGACGACATCACCTGCGGCGTGGTTTACTTCCGCAGCCCGCGTCAATTGCTGGTGCTCACCGGTCCGCCGTTCAGTTTTGCGCACGACCGCGATCTGGCCAAAATGGCCGAGCAGACGCACGGACGCAAAGTGATCTGCGGAGGAACCACGGCCAATATCATTTCCCGGCTGCTGGATCGCGAAATCAAGATCGACACCGGACAACCGCTCGATCCAAAGGTCCCTCCATCCGCTAAAATGGAAGGCTTCGAGCTGGTGACGGAAGGCATGCTGACCTTGAGTGAAGTGCTTCGTCTGCTTGAAGAGGGATTCGCTCCGGAAGACATGAGGTCCAATCCGGCCGTGCGCCTGGCCAACCTGCTGCTCGATAGCGATATCGTCAAGTTTGCTGTGGGCACCCGCATCAATGAGGCGCATCAGGATCCCAAAATTCCCGTTGAGCTTGGCCTGCGGCGCACGATCGTGAAGCGCATTGCGCAAGTTCTGGAGAGCAAATACATGAAGCGCGCTCTCATTCAGTACCTCTGACCACAGATCTGTACTCGCAAGAATTTGTAACGCCGGCCTCCCGGCCGGCTGTAGCGTGGGTCTCCTGACCCACGCCCACTCTACACCGATGCAAGTGATGCTTTAAGGGCGGCAAATTTGGCGTATGCCGCAACTGCCCTCCTGTGCTGCCAGACACAATAGGACAGTGCGGCTCCGCGTCGTACCCCATTCAAAATGAGGAACGCTTGTAAGAACACTTCGAAACTTCCGGAAACCGCATCAGCGATCGGTGCAGGAATAGCACGGGTCGCACGAGGCCTGAATCAGCGGCGAATCGGCAAGTTCCTGGCCCAGAACCGTAAAGCGAACTGTGGCCATGTTCATGAAGGTTGGCGTGCGCACGCGGACACGCTGAGGAATTTCCGTACCGTTGGAAACCATCTGGTAGAGAACCTCTCCACGCGGTGCTTCGACGCGACTGATCGCTGTCCCTGCAGGCACCTTGAAGCGCGCGGCCGTTGGCGTTGTGCTGTGAAAGGGTCCCTCGGGCAGAGTGGTGAGCGCCTGGCGCAGGATGCGGCAACTCTCCACCATCTCCAGCGCATGCACCACCAAGCGAGCCTGCACATCGCCGGCCGTCTCCACCGGCACGTTAAACTCGAAGCGCTCGTAAGCCGCATAGGGAGCGGCTTTGCGTATGTCCTGAGGAACGCCCGATGCGCGCGCCAGCGGACCGACGGCGCCCATGGACTTGGCCCACTCGTTGGTCAGAATGCCTACACCTTTGCAGCGCGATGCAACCGTCTTATCTTCAAGAAAGAGGGGAATAATCGTCCTGGTGATGTCGCGTTCCATCTCGTCCAGAATATTCAGCACCGCCTGCGGATCGGCAATATCGCGATTCACGCCGCCAATGCGATTCATGCCGTAATTCACGCGGTTGCCGGAGATTGCCGACAGCGCATCCATCACTTTTTCGCGCAGTGTGAAGCAGGCCATGAAAACGGTCTTGAACCCGATGAGTTTCGCGGCAACACCAGACCAGAGAAAGTGCGAGTGCAGCCTTTCCAGTTCGGCAAGGATGACACGAATGTACAGTGCGCGCTCCGGCGGCACTGCCCCGTTAAGTTGTTCCACTGCCTGGCAAAAAGAGAGCGAGTGAACATTCGAGCAGATGCCGCAAACCCGCTCCACCAGTGTGATTCCCTGCAGGTAGTTGCGCCGCTCGGCCAAGTACTCGATGCCGCGAAAGTTGAAGCCGACATTCATCACAGCGTCGGTCACGGTTTCGCCGTCGCAAACCAATTCGAGTTTGTAGGGCTCTTCGAGTGCGGGATGATAAGGTCCAATGGGAATGCGGAAGCTCATTGCGTAACCTCCTTGTGCAGATTGATGCCCAACGTATCGCCGGCGCGCATCATCAAAGGCTTGGTGTTTTCGCGGCCCGTAAACTCCACGGCAAAGTACTCATGGGTTTCGCGTTCGACCCAGTCGGCAGCCGGCGTGAGATCAGTGATCGAGGGAATCCGGTGCGCCGAAGTGGCAGTGATAAAGCTGAGCAGATCGCCGTTCAAATCCCACTGATAATCCAGGCGAATCTCCTTGTCCTCGCGTTCCATGGCCGTGATAGCCACAAAGCGTGCTTCCAGTGAGAGCACAATGCGCGTAATGGCGCGGAGATTGAAGGTCTCCGGCGCTGTCATCCACCAGGAACCGTTCTTCCATTCCCAGCCCTCGCCGAGGCCCAACTGCTGAAGGGTCTTCTCAAATCCGACTTTTGGGGTCAACATTCTGTTCCTCTTTCCGCGCTACTTCTCAGCCTGCGCGGCAGGCTCGGGGTGACTCGCGGGTATCGCTGCAATTTCCACGGCAGCCGCAGGTTCTGCTATAGGCTTGACCACCGGCGCTACAGCCGGCCGCACGGGCCTCTTGCGCTGCATGGTGAGCACCTGGCGCAATTCGCCTTGCGTGCTGTAGAGCGGCGGCAGCTTCGACTCCATGGTCAACGTGTTCGGCTTGCACCGATCGATGCAGCGTCCGCAAAACGTGCACTTGCCTGGATCGTAGATCCACTCATATGTGTCTCCGCTGCGCTTCACCTCGATGGCGGCGGTGGGACAGACATACGCGCAACTGCCGCAACCCACACAGCGTTCGGCGTCGTTTTGAATCAGGCCGCGATACTCCTCGCTGGTGCATTCGTGATGATGCGGCAAGCGAAACGAGACCGGGCCGCGCCAGAGATTCTGAAAGATAAGCCGGAAGATATTCACGAGCGATACCTCATGTAGATCGCGGAAGAGATGGCGAGAACCGCAAGGATCATCGCCCAGCGCCAGTAGAATTCGATCGACCGCTGCAACGTGAAGCGCGCAGTGGCTGCGGCGATGCCGGAGAGCAGCAGCACCACGATGAACGAAAGCGCGACGAAGGAAATGTCATACATCCACCACGGACCGCCGACCGGCAGCACCAGGATGGCGATAAAGCCAGTGAGCGCCACCCACTCCAGTCCATGCGCCAGCTTCCACAGTCCCAGCGCCGCTCCCGCGTATTCGGTAAGAGGGCCGGAGTAAATCTCCTGCTCCGCGCTGGATGTCGAGAAGGGGTTGAGCCGCAGCTTCGCGGGAATGCAAAGCAGAATGCCGAAGACGCCGATCCAGTGGCCCGGATTCCACGAAGGGCCGGCAAGATCAGAGAGACGGAACGTCTTCTCGGTGACCGCAATGGTCACAATGGAAAGCAGGAAGAGCACGTTGTTGGCGACACCAAGCACGGCTTCGCGGATGGAGCCGATTTCTCCGTAGATGGAGCCGGAAGTGAAGCCGGCAAGAATGAAGCAGATCGACGGCAGTTCAAGCAGCGCCACCAGTAATACGCTATCGCCGGAAAAGCCGCGACCTGCAGGAGCAACAGGCAGCAAGGCCAGTGCGCCGATCAGCGACAGTACCGAAAGCACCGGCCACAACCGCAGCAGGTTTGCTTCAATTCCGTGCCGTGACGGAGTGCGCTTTCCGATCAACTTGACGAAGTCATAGAAAGGCTGCAGAAGAGGCGGACCTATGCGCTGCTGCATACGCGCGACAGCCTTGTGCTCGCCCCACACAAAGAACCAGCCAGCCGGAACGGCGAAGAGCAGTCCGGGAAATACAAAGAGATGGATCAAGCCTGTGAGATTCATTTCTGCGGCTTTCCTTTCGCTTGGTCGGGAACGCCGCGCGTCGCCAGGATTTCTGCTGCGCGCGCTATGCCGCTGATGATCGCGTCGGGATGCGGCGGGCAGCCGGGCACATAGACATCGACAGGTATGTGCTTGCTAAGCGGCCCCACGATGACCGGGCTGCCCGCAAAAACATTGCACGAAGCGGGGCAAGAGCCAAGCGCAACCACTGCCTTCGGTTCGCAAACCTGCGCGTAGACACTCTTCACCGCTTCCAGCGTGTTGCGTGTGACCGGACCGGTGATGCACAGAATGTCTGCATGGCGCGGACTGCCTTCCAGGTGAATGCCAAGCTGCTCCACGTCGTAACGCGGCGAGAGGCACGTGACCAGTTCGATGTCGCAGCCGTTGCAGCTTCCGGTGTTGAGGTGAAACAACGACGGACTTTTCTTGCGGCACGTATGCATCAATTGCTTGAGTATGTTCATTGAACTCCTCCCGCCAGGGCAAGCAGCGCATTGGGGCACAGGCCGCCCGCCAGTAGAACCACGATCAGGCCCACGATGGCGATGCGCAGAGGCCATGACTCGCCGCCGGACTGCGCTTCGTTCTCTTCCGCTTCCGCAGGCCCCCACCAACAGCGTGTGAGACACAACACGTAGGCGATCAGCGCAAACATCGAGCAGAGAATGAATGCCGCCAGAAGCCATGGGCTTGTTTCGGCTGCAGTTTGGTAGAGCCTCCAGCGACCTGCGAATCCAAGCAGCGGCGGTACGCCCAGCATGGCCAGCATGCCGGCAAGAAATCCTGCGGCGCTCACCGGATAACGCGAAGCCAATCCGCGCGCATCGTCCGTGAGCTTTCCATCCGCTTCCGGAGCGCTGATCGAGATAAAGAGCAGTGCCTTCGCCAGTGCATGCACCGTCGCTCCGATCAACGCGCCGCGCAGGCCCAGTTCGCTGGCCACCGTAACGCCCAGCAGCAGAAAGCCCATATCTTCAATGGTTGAGAGAGCCAGTAGCCGCTTGATGTTCCCTTGCGTCAGCATCAACAACGAAGCCAACAGCGAAGAAGCAATCGCCGCACCGATCCAAAGTTCATGCGGCAACAGCAGTTCAGGATGAGCTTGCGCAGTGAGATAGAGTTCGCCGAACGCCGCAATGTCGACCACAGCGATGATGACGCCAATCACCAGCGCCGGCACTGCTTCGGCCAGTGCAGGCAACCACAGGAGCAGCGGCACAATGGCCAGCTTCAGAAGAAAGCCGCCGAGCAAGAGCGCACGCGCCCAATCGCCGTTTCCCTGTTGCAACACAACCTCGCCCGCAATCAAACTGGCTGCAGAAAGCGCGATCACCGTCAGATAGATTCCCGCAGCTCGCCGCGAGCCCGTACGCCACACCAACAATAGAGTGACAACGCTCGCAATCTCCAGCAGTGCCAGGCGCGCGACAGGTTGCACCATCCACGCCGCGGTCACCGCGGCGACACCGCTTATCGCCAGGAGCGGAAGCAGATTGCGCCATGCCTTCTGCGTGCCGGCCAGCAGAAGCGCCGCCAACGCCACAGCGCATCCAACGCCAAGCAACATGGGAATCGCGCTCTCCTGCGCTTCGCCGGTCAGTTGTATTCCAGGAACAAGCCAACGCACCACGCAAACGAGAGCCACAGTCAGAACAAGTGTGGAAGCAATCGCGAACTTCTCTGCCCACGCGATTGCGCGACTGACCAGAGTTGAGATGCTTTGTAATACGCGCCACGCGTTCAAATAAACGCGATCCACATCGGTGCTTTGGTAGAACGGCGCCCACGCCTTCTTCAGAATCACCGAGAATTCGCTGGCAGGAAGCCGGGTAGGTCCCTTCATCGACTCGCCGCCGGTGAAGACGCCCACGCCACCACCGCCAGTTGCGCCGGCCAAAGCGACAGTGCGTCCCATGGAGAAGCCGCGCGCCCTGGACATGCCTGCAAAAACATAGAGCATGATGCCCACGCCTGCTGAAACCACGGCCAGCACAAGGCCGCCCGTCGTCCACCAGGAACCAGCAGTCGGCGTAAGTCCGAACCAGGAAACCTGCACCGTGGCAAGGCCGAACAACGGCAGGATGGGATTGATGATGTAATGCACGGCAAGTTGCGGAGCAACGCCCAGGATCACGCTGCCCAATCCAAAGAGTCCCAGCGCCCAAACCATGGTGGGAGGCGCTTCATGCGCGTTTTCTGTCTGCCTCGACGTAGGTCCCAGGAAGACGCAACTGGTCGCCTTCACGCAAGAGAAGACCGTGCCAATACTCACCACCCACGCAGCCAACGCGGGGACCACTTGTCCCGCCTGCAGGGCCGCAGTATAGAGCAGCCACTTGCTCGCAAAGCCGCTCATCAACGGCACGCCCATCATGCTGCCCACGCTGATCAGCCACACGATTGTGGTGCGCGGCATGCGATGCGCGAGACCACCCAACTGATTCATGTCACGCGTTCCCGTCGCGTGTTGCACGGAGCCGGCCGCCAGAAAGAGACCGCCCTTGAACAAGCTGTGATTCAGGCAGTGCAACAGTGCTGCCGCAATACCCAGCGGCGTTCCAATGCCCAGACCGGTGATAATGTAACCAATCTGACTGACGGTGTGAAAGGCCAGCATGCGCTTCAAATCGTGCTGCACCATGGCGTACGCCACGCCCACCACCATGGTCACGGTGCCGAGCCACATCATCGCGTTGCTCCACGAACCAGGCCATTGGTTGAAGCAATGCATGCGAGCAGCAAGATAGACGCCGGCCTTCACATAACAGGCCGCGTGCAGCAGCGCGCTCACCGGAGTCGGCGCGTTCATGGCTTCGGGAATCCAGGTGTGCAGCGGGAACTGTACCGACTTCGCCAGCAGCGCCACCAGCATCAGTGTGTAAACGCCGCCGGAAAACGCCTGCGCCACCGCGGGATCCGTCCACAGCG
>Ga0255355_1000059_pt1 | contig 69482 bp, 68 predicted proteins | sample HBST75metaG_FD_189943 | JGI IMG/M metagenome (GOLD analysis project Ga0255355, IMG submission 189943) | Peat soil microbial communities from Stordalen Mire, Sweden - H.B.S.T75 | ecosystem: Environmental > Terrestrial > Soil > Wetlands > Peat | place: Sweden: Norrbotten County, Stordalen Mire...
TGGGCCTCGAACCTGTTGCCAGCACTTCACAGTGGGCTTCCAGCTTCTCTATCTCTAACCTCACACTGGGCTTCCGAGCATCGTTGTACGATGGCCGCATCGGGTCACGTACTACCGGCAAAGAACGAGACTCCGAATCAGGTAACGACTACTTCGAAGCGCGGTACTATGCGTCTGCGATGGGAAGGTTCATGAGCCCCGATCCTTTGCCTTGGATTCACTGGCAGAACGGCAACCGTGATGACCAGCAGAGGTTCGCGGCGTACATCGCAAATCCGCAGAACTTCAACATGTACGCCTATGTGAACAACAAACCCCTGAACAAGACTGATCCGACCGGGATGAATGCGTGCGGAACAAAGGATGATTCGACCTGTAAGGTGACCGTCACAATCAGGGACCGCTCCAGGGACGGAAAAGGAAATTACAACGACAGCTTCACAGGCGTGAAAAACCAAGGGAACTATAACGCCACGGCTGTAGTGAATGTTAACGGTAAGGACGTAGGCACATTCCTTATAAAAACCACTCCGTCCGATTCAAACTCTGGAGCCCCCTTGCTGCTGGCGTTTATGGCGGATCACTGACTGAGCACAACGGGCATTTGGCGATTCGTATCCAACCAACAGATAACCTTCCGACTAACGGCGCGAATCCTGGGCAGCACGGAGCTTGGTTCGCTCAAGGAGATTTAGTCCATCAAGCGGGTATCGGTAATTTTACGGGCGTCGGTCATGATGGAAGGGCTGTTTCTAATGGATGCCTTGTTGTTTGCACAAGCCAGTTTTCCGATTTTTCGGATGCAACGGGTATGAGTGCAACTCCGCCACAAAGGCACTTCACCATCGACGTGGATGCAGGAGCAAACGGGGTGAATGCAGACCCGATTCCTGCGGAGAATCCACCGAGCTAAACGACCGGAGGCCGATTCAGATGCGTCGAGTAACTTGCTCTTGGTTGGCCTTGCTGTTCGTGGTGCTATTCCAGGCTTCGAATGCGCAAGACGCCTCAAATGTGCCATGTGATCAGGTGCACGCAATTGCGCGCATTTCAAGTGCCAGCTCTCTTGCGGCGCTGGCTAAGGAAAAGCAAAATGCCGAAAGCAGCTACCGCGCCAAAGTTGTTTTTGCAGCTCGTTCTTTTGAACTGCAACCGAGGAACAACAGTGCGGCTGTTCTCCTGCTGAATCTTATCCCTCAAAACGATGCTCAGCACACCGTCTTGATGACACTCGGAGATAGCCTGTGTGACGAAGAATCAGTCGCTGAAATGAAGTCGCTTGGGGGGCTTGGAGACCGTCTGCCGCATGATCTGGCGAGAGCCGTTCTGCTTGTCCCGGACAGGCTGCCCGGCTATGTTGCCTATGCGGCGACTTCCGTCCACGACCCACACAGCGACTACGCGGTGCGGATGCAAACCGTTTGCCGGGCCAAACACGCCGAGTTCCTGAAGGCGGTGGAAGGGCTTCCAACCGATCAGAGGAACTGGTTCGTAAATCATGTCCTCAATCCCGATGGATGTCATGTTCTGGCTCTTCCCGAAGCTGAGTAATCGCTAGTCCTTGGCGGGTGGCCCCGGTCCCGATGACGACGTCAAACCCCAAGTTGAGGGTGCCCCCGGTCCCTCGCTTTTGGGGACCGGGGAGGGAAGAACATTTTCCCTCAACTGCTTTACACGCGGAGTATTCTTGCCGCATGAAAGGCGCACGCATCCGGTATCAACAAACCGGAGAGTTTCACTTTCTCACTTTCAGTTGCTATCGCCGCCGAGCCTACCTGTCGGCGGGCTCGGACATGGATCTCTTCGAAGATGCTCTGGAGCGCGTCCGCCTGCGCTATCTCTTCGTGGTGGCCGGCTACGTCGTGATGCCCGAGCACGTGCATCTGCTGGTCAACGAACCCAGACGCGCGCTGCTATCCAGGGCGATTCAAGCCCTCAAACTGTCGGTTTCCATGCGCAGTCGGGAAAGGCCCTTCTGGCAGGCGCACTATTATGACTTCAACGTCTCCACTCACGAGAAGTTCGTGGAGAAACTGCGCTACATCCACCGGAACCCAGTCCGGCGCGGATTGGTCGCAAGACCGGAGGATTGGAAGTGGTCGAGCTTTCGCCACTATCAAAGCGGCCTGCGGGGAACTGTGGAGATCGAATCGGAATGGACCGCACGCCAAAGAGGCTGGCAGTTGCCCGAGTGGATGCGCAATCTCCAGCCCGGTTTCTCGACATCCCCGGTCCCCAAAGGCGAGGGACCGGGGGCACCCTCATCAGAGTAGAGTCCTCCTAAAATTAGGGCCAAACGCCAGATCAGGGCCACACGCCGCGAAATGCCGAGGACGCCTTCCGCAGTTTTTGTAATCCGCGGAGTATCGCGCAGGCGATCCCCCATTAGCTGATCCTCCGGTTCTATACTGACCCTTCACCCCATTCCCTTCCCGGAGACCCTCTCATGCGTCTTTCCCTCCGTCTTTTTGCCTCCGCTTTCATGGTGGCCTCGCTCTTGGTGCCCACACTGGTTCGCGCAAGCGACGACACGCCTGCCGCCAAGCCAGCCACCGCCGACAAGGCTGCGGAGAAGGCTCTGCCCGCCGAAGTGACGACCCAAGGCACGCTCGATGCCGGCGGACAGCACATTGCCTACACCGCCATCGCCGGCACTCTGACCGTGGGCGCGACCGATGCCCAGGATGCGCAGCTTGGCCCGGATGGAAAGCCCGAGCCGGGCAGCCAACTGGCTCTCTCCGAGCCCAAGGAGCCCAAGGACGCCGCGCCCGTGGCCCACATGTTTTATGTGGCTTATTTCAAGAAGGACGCCAAGGCAGAGGAACGGCCCATTACCTTCCTCTTCAACGGCGGCCCGGGCAGCGCCAGCGTCTGGCTGCACATGGGTTCGTTGGGGCCCAAGCACGTGGTGACCGACGGCGACCAGCACGTGCCCGCTGCGCCTTATCGCATGGTGGACAACGCCTACTCGCTGCTCGATACCAGCGACCTGGTGTTCATCGACATGCCCGGCACCGGCTTCGGCCGCCTCTCCGGCAAGGACCCCGAGAAGGCCTTCTGGGGCGTGGATGAGGACGCCAACGCCTTCGCACGCTTCATTGCCCGCTTCATCACCAAGTACAACCGCTGGAACTCGCCCAAGTACATCTTTGGCGAGAGCTACGGCACCACCCGCTCGGCTGTCCTGGCCAACATTCTGGAAAACCACAAGGACATCGACCTGAACGGCGTGATTCTGCTCTCGCAGATCTTCAACTTCACCACCGACATCGACATGCCCAGCGGCAATCCTGGCGTGGACCTGCCCTACGTGCTGGCGCTGCCTACCTACGCGGCCACGGCCTGGTACCACAAGAAGCTGCCCCAGCAGCCGGCCGCGCTCGAGCCGTTCCTGAAGGACGCGGAAGAGTTCTCCATGGGTCCCTACGCCCACGCGCTGGCGCTAGGGACGGACATCACCGCCGAGGAGAAGCAACAGGTGGCCGAGAAGCTGCATGAGTACATCGGCCTGCCCGTCGCTTACCTGCTGAAGGCGAATCTCCGCGTCAGCGGCGGCGAATTCACCAAGACCCTGCAGGACGATCAGGACCTGACCACCGGCCGCCTGGACACGCGCTACTCCGGCCCCCACCTCGACCCCCTGAGCGAAGAAGCCGAGTACGATCCGCAAAGCTCGGCCATCTCTTCGGCCTACGTCTCGCTCTTCAACAATTACGTGCGCAAGGATCTGAAGTACGGCGAGGGCCAGACGTATCTGCCCTCTGCGCTCTTCGGCGGCTTCCATTGGGACTATGTGCACCACGACAATCCCATCAGCCTGAACGTGGCCAACGACCTGGCCCAGGCGATGAAGACCAATCCGCGCCTGAAGGTGATGGTGAACGGCGGCTACTACGACCTGGCCACGCCCTTCTTCGCCGCGGTCTACGAGCAGAAGCACTTGCCCATTCCGCAGTCGCTGGCCAAGAACATCGAGTACGACTGGTATGAGTCCGGCCACATGGTCTACGTCCGCGACGAGAGCCTGAAACAGCTCCACGACCGCGTTGCTGCCTTTATCAAGAGCACGCTGGCCGACGGCAAGTAATCGTGCACGAGGGGGATTGAGATGCCGGCAGAGCCAGGTTCACAGGAACACGAATTGGGTAGCGACGAGATTTCGCGCCGCATGGCCCGCCATCGCTTGGCCGGCATCCCTCTGATCGATCTGCACGTCCATCTGAAGGGCGGGTTCACGCTCGATCAGGTGCTCGAGCAGGCGCGCCGCGACGGCATGAAGTACGGCATTGCCGTGAATTGCGGAAAGGGCTTCCCTGTTGAAGATGACGCGGGCGCACTCGCATTCTTCGACAGTCTGAGGGGACAGCCCGTTTTTGCGGGCATGCAGGCGGAAGGGCGGGAGTGGATCGGGATGTTCTCCCGCGAGACAGCCGCGCGCTTCGACTACATCTTCACCGATGCCATGACCTGGACGGACGACCAGGGCCGACGGATGCGCCTCTGGATTCCGGAAGAGGTTGGAGCCATCGCAGATGTGGAAGGCTTCATGGAGACGCTGGTTGCACGCACCGTCGATCTGCTGGAGCACGAACCCATCGACATTTTCGTCAATCCGACGTTTCTGCCCGGAGTTATTGCGCACGACTACGACCGTCTCTGGACCGGTGAGCGCATGGCAAAGGTGATCGGCGCAGCGGCTCGCAATGGCGTCGCGATCGAGCTGAACGATCTCTATCGTCTGCCCAGCGCCGAGTTTGTGCGCCGCGCCAAAGCCGCGGGCTGCAAGTTCACTTTTGGTTCCAACAATACCGGCCCTGACGATCTGGGGCGTTGCGCCTACGGAATGAGATTGATTGACGTATGCGGACTCACGGCCGGAGATTTCTTCATCCCCGGCACATGCGGACGGAAAGCGGCAGACCGCAAGCTGGAGACTTTTCTGCGTCCTTAGTTACGCGGGCATCGCTCCCAAAATGCGCAGGATTCGCGTTTTTCCGTCAGCTCTGCACTGATTGCACTGGAATGTCGTGGATCTCTTTCGCCCGGTCCAGCGCTTCCTTGATGTTGGGCAGGATGTTCTCCCGGCCCAACAGGTCCAGAAAATGACTGCCGCTGAGCAGCTTGGAAGGCTGTTCCATAGCCCCACAGAGCAGCAGCGTGCGGCCTGACTCGCTCAGTCGCTTGGCGAAAGTCTCGATGGTGTGAATGCCGGTGGCGTCAATGGCGCTCATATTGCGCAGTCGCAGAATCACGACCGGCTCAAAGGCTTCGATGTTCACCGTCGCCTCTACCAGCTTCTCGGTGGTGCCCCACAGGAACGGCCCGTGAATGCGCAGAAGGCTCACGTACTCCGGCACAATCCGCCCTTGCAGCACATGGGGCAAGCCGTCGCGAATGTACTCGTCGGTGACCGGAGAAACCGTGGTGGTTTCGGCCACACGGTGAATGTAAAGCAACGCAGCCAGCGTAATGCCGACGCCCACGGCCACCGTCAGATCCGCAAAGACCGTGAGGCCGAAGGTGACCAGCCAGACTGAGATCGCGGTGAAATCCATCTCCAGGATGGTGCCGATCTCGTTCCATTCGCCCATGTTGTAGGCAACCACAAAAAGCACCGCGGCGAGCGTGGCCAGCGGAATGTAACTGGCCAAGGGCGCTGCCACCAGCAGAATCCCGAGTAGCGTGAGCGCATGCACAATGCCGGAAATCGGCGAGCGGGCCCCGGCGCGGATGTTGGTTGCGGTCCGCGCGATGGCCCCGGTGGCGGGAATGCCGCCAAACATCGGCGACGTGATATTGGCGATGCCTTGCGCCACCAGTTCCACGTTGGGGTTGTGCCGGTCTCCGGTCATGCCGTCGGCCACCACCGCCGACAACATGCTTTCAAGAGCCGCCAGCAGCGCAACAGTAAAGGCCGAGGGAATCAGCGGCAGAATGTGCTCGGCATGAAAGTCGGGAATCGCAAACGGCGGCATGCCGCGCGGAATTCCGCCAAACTTGCTGCCGATGGTTTCGACAGGCAGGTGGAAGACGACACAGACGCCAGTGGCGACGAGCAAAGCCACGATGGAGGCCGGAACCCGCTTGGTGATGCGCGGCAGAATCAACAGAATCGCCAGCGTGCCCAGGCCGACTCCGAATGTAGACCAGCTCAGGCTGGAGAAGTGCGCGGAGAGCAGCTTGATACGGGGCAGAAACTCGCTGGGAACCTGGCCGGTCTTGAGCCCGAAGAAGTCCTTGATCTGCGTGGACGCGATCAGGATGGCGATGCCGTTGGTGAATCCGATGACCACCATGCGCGGGATGAAGCGTATCGCCCCGCCCAGGCCGGTCAGGCCCATGATCACCAGCAGAATGCCCGCCATCACTGTGACCATGGCCAGGCCGGGCATGCCGAAGCGCAGCACGATGCCGGCCACAATCACGACGAAGGCGCCGGTAGGGCCGCCGATCTGTGTGCGCGAACCGCCCAGGGCGGAAATGATGAAGCCGGCCACCACGGCGGTGTAAATACCGGCCTGCGGCGTTACGCCCGAGGCGATGCCGAAGGCCATGGCCAAGGGCAGGGCGACCAGTCCGACAGTGATTCCGGCCAGCAGGTCGTGCAAGAACATCTCAACGGAGTACGAGCGCAATGCCAACCACGATTTGGGGAGATTTGGGTTGCTTATGGACATGGGGATATCTCCATTCTACGCGGGTGCGAATTGCGCCTCAGTTGAGAGAGCGAGATCCACGCCAGTTCCCTTCCGCGATGCGGCGCAAAAAGATCACCAAGGGATGCGCGCCATCGTCGCCGCATCTATTCCCCTGTCTCGATACTCGCGCCTTGCCCATTCGCCAGGTTCTTGCTGTAGACCAGCGCAGCCCGTCCCTGCGCATAATAATCCTCGATCTTTTCTTGCGCGGAATAGCCTTGCGCCTCATAGAGCCGCACGGCAACGGAGTTTTCCTCATCCACGTGCAACCAGATCAACTCTGCTCCCTCGTGCAAGGCCGAGCCCTCCACGCGCGCCAGCAATTCGCGACCAACCCCTTGCGAGCGAGCTTCCGGGCTCACCTCGATGGTCTGGATATAGGCCGCAAGCCCAGTGTCTTCTTCCGTCCACTCCACGATGGCAAAGCCGGCCATGCAGCCATCGTCTTCGGCAATCCACGCTGCGGCATTGCGGCGCTGCAGGAGGTCGCGCATATACCAGCGGCCAAAGCGAAAGGGCGGCTTGAAACAGAGAACTTCGATCGCGTAGAGCGCGTCGAAATCCTCCGGTCTGTAGGGACGAAAGATCATGGCGCCTTCAGGCACTTTCCAAGCGATCGCGAGCAGGGTGGAAGCGTTGATTTCAGAGTCTTTGCAGTGCGGGCCGCTCTCCCATGACCGCGCCAGAAGTGGGCGCTACATCTCCACCAGTGACGCAGCCGGCATGAGTTCCTCTTTCCTGGGCTTGACCCGCGGAGGTTTGGCCTTCTTTTTTGCGGGGTGTCTTCTTTTTGCTTTCTTTTGAGGAATCGCATCCGCGCCAAGAAAGTGTGCCCAGCGCATTTCGGACGCCTGCGGAGCCGCCTTGACCTTGGCGATTGCCAGCTCTGCCACTTCGTTGACGATCCATTCGAAGTTGGCCTGGCCCACCGATTCCAGACCGGCGTCCGGCACGGGATTCATGAAGTCGATGGCGTAGGGAATGCCCTTCTCCACGGCGAACTCCACGGTATTGAAGTCGTAGCCGAGAGCGCGGCAGAGTTTCAGCGCGTCCCGTTCCATGCGCCGCAGGAGCTTTTTGCTTGATGCCGCAGGTTCCTGCAGATAGCGCTCGGCATGCGGCCTGCGCGGGTCGTAGGCCATGATGCGGACCTTCTTCTGGCCCACCACAAAGCAGCGAAAATACTCGGTGAAATCGACGGCCTTCTGGTACATCATGCACAGTTCGCCGGATTGGTCGTAGGCCCGGAAGAACTCCTCGCGATTGTGGACGTGATAGACGTCGCGCCAGCCGCCGCCGTCAACGGGCTTGAGAAAGCCCTCTTCGCCGACATAGGCAAATACCGCTTCCCAATCGAGTGGAAACTCCAGGTTGCGCATGGAGCGGTCGGTCGTACCTGCGGGGGGGTGTTTGTGCGGCAGGATCACGGTGGGAGGCACGGCGACGCCCAGCTTTTTCGCAAGCGTGTAATTGAAGAACTTGTCGTCGGCCGAACCCCAGAAGGGGTTGTTGAGAATGACCGCGCCATGAAGGGCGGCGTGCTTCAGAAAGGCGCGATAAAAAGGAATGCCGTGCGAGATGCGGTCCACAATCACCGCGTAGGACGAAGGTTTCTCCAGTTCGACAGCGCCTGTCAGGACAAATTCCGCAGTCACGCCGTCGATGTTGCGGGCGTTGATCTGCTCGACCAGTGCGCTGGGAAAACTGTTCTCTATTCCAAACAGAACGCCGATCTTCCTCATGCCGCATCCTCCGTCAGCTCAGCGCGGTAATGCGGATAGCCGCATTCCACGGCTGAATTCAACACCAGTGTACGGCAGACTAGCTCGCGTCAAGAATAAAGACGGCGTTACCGAAAGAGCACCTTTGCCTTAAAATCAGCGGCGCAATGCGCGGGTATTGTAGTGCGCCACCGCGCGAGCCACGTCTGCGGCGGACATGCGCTCCTCGGGACTCTGCTCCAGCCAACTGGTCAGAGACTCGTAGACGGCACCGACCAGGCAGCGCGCAGCAATGGCCAGATCGGCGACCACAATGACATCTGCGGCCGGATCCAGCAAAAGCCGCACCTCTTCAGCCTGGCGGCGAAGGATGCCGCGGCGAATCTGCTCCAGGCGCGGGCTCAGGCCGGAAGATTCGACGATGAGAATGCGCGCGTCCTTCGGATTGGCGGCCAGAAACAGGAAAAGCTCCTCCACGGCGCTGCTGATTGCCAGCAAGGGATCGGACTGGGAATTCCTGGCTTGATGCACAACGCCGTTGACCTTGTTGTCGATCACGTCCAACGCTGCCGCAAATACGTCTTCCTTGTTGCGGAAATGGGCATAAAAGCTGCCGGTTGAGCTACCTGACTCAGCAACGATCATGGGTACGGTGGTCAAGTGATAGCCATAGCTGCCAAAGAGCCGGGTTGCAGTGGCCAGAATTGCCTTTCGCCGCGCATCCTTGCGGGCTTCCGTAGCGGGTGTTTTGCGGTAGACCATTTTTACCTGGGGGCCTCTTGTCAATATAAGAATGACGTGTCATTCTTTCTGTGTCAAGAAGGAACGGTCCACCATGCTCGCAAAAACGTCTTCTTCATCTTTTCCCTTCGCTTCCGGACTGAACCGCCCTCCCGCAAAGCTCGTTTTCTCCGCTGCTGTGTTGCTGGCTCTGTTGCCGCTGGTTGGCTGCGGACCCAAGCCGCAAATGGCCGCCGACCAGCCGGTTGCCGTTCGCGTGCGTGTGCCGCAACAGGTCAAGGAACCGGTCTCCGTGGCGGCCAGCGGTGCGGTGGAAGCCAATGTGACCGCGCTGACTGCTTTCCAGATCGCCGGGCGCGTGGCCAAGGTCTATGTAGACGAAGGCCAGCCGGTGGCCAGGGGGCAGGTACTGGCGGAGCTCGATGCAACCGATTACCGCAACGCTTACGACGCTGCAAAAGCGCAGGCCGATGCAGCGCAAGCAGTGGACCGCAAGGCGCAGCAGGGTCCGCGAACGCAGGAGTTGGAGCAGGCCCGCATCGACTACGAGCGCTGGCTGGACCAGTACAAGCGCATGAAGTATCTCTACGACCACAAGAGCCTTGCGGCCAACGACTTTAAGCAGATCGAAGCCGGCTATCAGGCGGCCGAGCAGCGCTACGACATGGCTCGCCAGGGCACGCGGGTTGAGGACAAGCAGGCTGCAACCGGACAGTATCACGCTGCGATGGCGCAGATGCACGAGGCCCAGAAGAAGCTGGCCGACTGCAAGCTGGTGGCGCCGATCTCGGGCTTTGTGGGCATGAGGCGCATTGATGTGGGCGACACGGTTGCTGCCGGAGCGCCGGTGGTCGGCGTGCTCGACCTGAACCCCGTCAAGGTTCGCGCCGCTATTCCCGAATCCGAAATCGGCAAAGTGCACGAAGGCGCCCGCGCCTCGGTGACGATTCCTTCGCTCGACGGAAAGCAGTTCGAGGGCAAGGTGGAGGCGGTGGGTGTCTCGGCCGACCCTGCCTCGCGCACCTACACGGTGAAGATTGCGGTCCCCAACCCCCAGCACTTACTGCGCGCGGGAATGGTTAGCGAAACCCGCATTTTCGGCGCGGCGATGGTGAACGCGATCACCGTCCCCGGCGACGCCATCGTGCGCGATTCGCGCGGCGTCACCCAGGTCTATGTCTACGAGCCGACGCGGCAACGAGTCTATGCGCGAAGGGTTGAGCCCGGCGCGCCGGTCGGCAATGAAGTAGAGATTCGCTCCGGACTGACGGGCAACGAGCAGGTGGTGGTCGCCGGCCAGCAGAATGTGCGCGAAGGCTCCCCGGCAAAACTGGTGGGAGGCGGTCTGTGAACCCGGTCCGCGCAGCCCTCAAGTACCCGCAGGTCACCTTGACGCTCGCGGCCATGCTCTTCGCCGTGGGACTCTACTCGCTCTTCACCATGCCGCGCCGCGAGGACCCCAAGATCACCATCCACACCGGCATTGTCGCCGCCATTTTTCCGGGTGCGACGGCCGCTGAGGTGGAAGACCAGGTCACGCGCAAGATTGAAGAACATCTCTTCCGCTTCTCTGAAATTCGCCGCGAAGAGACCTTCTCCACCACGCGCAACGGTATGGTGATCGTCAATGTCGAGTTGAACAAGTCGATCAAGGATTCCGATGAGTTCTGGTCCAAGCTGCGCCTGGACATGGCGCAACTGAAAGCCACCGAGCTGCCCGCGGGCGTGCGCGGTCCCATCGTCGATTCCGACTTCGGCGACACCGTCGCGGTGCTCATCGCCGTGCATGGCGGCCACTATGGCTACCGCGAATTGAAGGACTACGCGCAGACGGTCGAAGCCGGACTGCGCGCGCTTCCTGCCGTCTCCAAGATCAAGCGCATCGGCGATCAGAAGGAAGAAATCGACATCAGCGCTTCCAGCGAGCGGCTGGCACAATACTCGTTGAATCCGTTGAAAGTGATGCAGGCCTTGCAAGGCCGCAACACGGTGCAGTATGCGGGGCGCGTGCCGGCCGAGCAGAACAAAGTGCCCATCGAATCCGGCGGTCAATTCCAGACCGAAGATCAGATTCGCCATGTGATGGTCGATCTCTCGCCCACCGGCCAGCCAGTCTACATCGGTGATCTGGCAACCGTGGAGCGCGTTTACAAGGACCCCACGGAATTTGCGCGCATCGACGGCGAGCAGACGGTTCTGTTGGCTGTCGAGATGCACGAAGGCAACAACATCGTCGAGTTCGGCAACACGCTGCGCGCCACGCTCAAAGGCATCGAGAGCTCTCTTCCCCCGGACGTGAAGCTCGACATGGTGGCCGATCAGCCGCGCGTCGTCTCCGAGCGCATCGGAGATTTCTTTCGCGAGTTCGGCATCGCCATCGTCGCCGTCATACTGGTCACGCTGCTGCTGCTTCCTCTGCGTGTGGCCCTGGTTTCCGCCATCGCGATTCCCGTCTCCGTCTCGATGACTTTCGCCATGTTGAACGCTTGCGGCATCGAGTTGCACCAGGTGTCGATCTCCGCGCTGATTGTGGTGCTGGGCATGGTGGTGGACAACGCCATCGTCATTGTCGACAACTATGTCGAGCTGCTCGACCGCAAGGTGCCTCTCGACGAAGCTGCAGAGCGATGCGCCACCGAGATGGCCGTTCCCGTGCTGACCGCGACGCTGGCCATCATCGCGGCGTTCGCGCCACTGTTGCTGCTCTCCGGAGCCATAGGCGAGTTCATCCGCGCGCTGCCCATTGCCGTGGCTCTCGCGCTGGGCACTTCCTACATTGTGGCCATGCTGCTCACGCCGCTGATGGCGCGCTTCTTCATCCGCCAGGGCTTGAAGGATCACACGCAGGAAGATACAGGCGAGCCGCGCAAACTCACGCCCCTCGATCACATGCAGCGCAAGTACAACCAGATCATCGTTTGGGCGATGCAGCGCAAGCGGCTCGTTCTGGTCTCAAGCGTGGTTGCCTTTGTGCTGGGCGTTGGCATTCTGAAGCTGGTGCCGCAGCTTCTCTTTCCCCTCGCCGAACGCGACCAGTTTGTGATGGACGTGTGGCTGCCGGAAGGCGCTAAGATCGAAGCGACCGACGCCGCGGTGCGCCGCATTGAGGCGGTTCTCAAGCAGGAGCCGCTGGTGAAGACCTATGCCAGCTTCCTCGGTGAGAGTGCGCCGCGCTTCTACTACAACGTGAACCCGCAGGCTCCGGCCGGCAACTATGCGCAGATCCTGGTGAACACGAAGAAGGTGAAAGGAACGCCTGCGCTGGTCGCGGGTTTGCGGAAACGCCTCGCAGATGTCGCACCCGAGGCCAAGGTCTTTGTGAAGGAGTTGCAGCAGGGCCAGGTGATGGAGGCCCCGGTGGAAGTGCGCATTGTCGGCGACGATGCTTCCACGCTGAAAACTTTAGGCGGGCAAGTCGAAGATATTTTTCGCCACACGCCGGGCGCAACCTACATTCATACCGATTGGCACGAGGACGCTTTGCAGATGGACGTGAATGTCCGCGAAGAAGTCGCCAACCGCATGGGCCTGACTAACGAATCCATCGCGCAGCAGTTGGCCGCTGGCTTTGAAGGCGCACCGCTCACCACTTTCTGGGAGGGCGACCGCGACGTGGACGTGGTTTTGCGCCTCGACCCCTCTGACCGTCAGAGCTTTCAGAATGTCTCCGATACCTACGTGATGTCGCCGGTGACCGGGGCCAAGGTTCCGGTGCAGGCCGTTGCATCGCTGACCCCGGGATGGCAGCCGGGTAGAATCGTGCGCAGAAACGGCGTGCGCACCCTCACCGTCCGCGCCTTCCCCGGCGACGGGCGCCTGGCGAGCGAGATTTTCGCCGACGCGCGCAAGCACGTGGACCAGATGGCGCTGCCGGCGGGCTACCACATCGAGTACGGCGGAGAATATGAAAACCAGCAGGAGACTTTCTCGGAGATGGAGCACGCCCTTCTGATGAGCCTAGTGCTGATCTTCCTGATTCTCCTCTTCCAATTCCGCTCCTTCGCTGACCCGCTGATCGTGATGGCTGCGTTCCCGCTGGCTCTGCCCGGTGCGGCTCTGGGTCTGCTGGTCACGCACAACACCTTCGGTTTCACTGCCTTCATCGGCATCGTGAGCGTGGGCGGGCTGGTGGTTCGCAACTCCATCATCCTCATCGATTACATCTACGACCGCATGCGCAACGGCGTGGAACTGGAGCAGGCCGCGCTCGAAGCCGGCGAACGCCGCCTGCGGCCCATCTTTCTTACCTCGGCAGCCGCGGCCGTCGGCGTCATTCCCATGATTCTTTCTGGGTCCAGCCTTTGGTCGCCGCTGGCCAGCGTGATTGCGTTCGGCTTGCTCGGCTCCATGTTCTTCACGCTCGTAGCGATTCCGGTTCTGTTCGTGGTGGTCCACCGCAAGCACGCCGTCCCGGCGAAACTTCCTGCGGCCGCAGCTCTGCTTCTGGTGTTTTTCTTTCTCCCCGTCGCTCGCGCCGAAACGCGGACCATCACGCTCGATGAAGCCGTTGCCCTGGCCACAAAGCAGAACTCCACGGTCAAGATGGCGCACCTCAAAGCCAAGGAAATGCAGGCCCGCGTCACGGAGGCGCGCGCCAACTACTTTCCGGTGCTCAGCAACGACAGTAGCGGCGCGCATCTGAGAGAAATCGAGCATCTTGAAGTTCCCATGGGTTCGCTCGGTGTCTACCCCATCCCCGGCCCCATTCCCGGCGCTAATGCATCGCTTCCGCTCGGGCACCACAATTTTCTTCTGAGCACCACCACGGCGGCCGAACCCTTGACGCAGTTCTACAAGATTCACGCCGGGGTCAGCGTCGCCAAGGCCGATGCCGGCATGGCCCAGGACGATGCCAGAAGAGCCGAGAACGAAGTCGCGCTGAAGATGAAGCAGCTTTACTACGGCCTGCTCTCTGCAGAAAAGAAGAAACTGGCGGTGGAGCTGCGCATCGCTGCCGGCGAGAAGCGCCTGGGCGAGGCCCGCAACGGCGTCGAGGCAGGCGCTGTTTTAGAGTTGAAGGTGCTGGAAGGCAAGGCGCAAATTGCCGAGGCGCGCCATGGCCTGGGGTCACTGGAAGATGCCATTCAGGACATGCAGGTGGAATTCAATGACCTGGCCGGTCTGCCCCTGGAGACCGAGGTTGAACTCGTTGCGCCCCAGCCGGAAACAACCGATCTGACTCCAGCCGACTTGGAGGCTGAAGCGCTCAAGCGCAACCCGGAAGTGGCATCGGCCCGGCAACTGCTGGCCAAAGCCAAGGCAGGCCTGAGCGCGGCGCACGCGGAGTACATTCCGGAGATCGGAGCCTTTGCGCAATTTGTCCACCAGGATGGCGTGCCCTTGCTCACTGAAAACAACGGCCTGCTGGGCCTGAAAATGAGTTGGACGCTGGCCGAATTCGGCAAGCGCAGCGGCCAGGTGCATGAGCGCAAGGCGCAGGTGGCTGAAGCCGAAGAGAATCTGCGTCATGCGGAAAATCGTGTGCGCGTCGAGATCGAAAAGGAAACGCGCAAGGTGCGGCGCGCCGAGACGGGACTAGAAGCCGCGCGGGAAAGCGTGGAAGCACGCGAGGAGATGCGCCGCATCACCGCCAACCAGCTGGAAGCCAAAACGGTGAACGCTTCTGCGCTGAAAGAAGCCGAAGGCCAACTCGCCGAGGCCCAGGCTGGGCTTTTCCAGGCGGAGATGGAACGAGCGATTGCGCGCGCCGAGTTGGAACGGACTGTGGGACAGTAGTACTGTAAAGAGTCTTAGTGGGGAGGGGAACGTGGGATACCGCGTATTGACAGTAAACAGGGAGTTCGGAAGCGGTGGCGGGCGAATCGCCCAGACCATCGCCAATTGGCTGGGCTGGAAGCTCTTGGACCGCGACATTATCGATGCCATCGCGTATCAGGCGCACGTGGACAAGAGCGTCGTGCGCAAATACGACGAGCACGTGGACTCGTGGCTGCGCCGCATCAACCAGCAGGCCATGCGCTCGGCCGCTTTGGCTGCCGGCCTTGAGCTGGGTGAAAACTCCGTCTTCGATGCCGAAGAAATGGTGAAGATCTCCCAGAAAATCATTGAAAAATCCCACTTGGACGGCAACGTAGTGATCGTGGGCCGCGGCGCACAGTGCGTTCTGCAGCACAAAGCCGACGTCTTTCACGTTTTTGTCTACGCCCCCCTCAAAGAGCGCCTGGTGCGCCTCCGTGATCGCCTGGAAAAGGGCGCCGACATTGAACAGCGCCTGCGCACCGTGGATGGTGAACGCGCCAAGTACCTGCAGCAGTACTTCGGCAAGAACTGGTGCAACATGCACCTCTACGACCTGATGATCTGTTCGCATGCCGACGAGGACGCGGCCGCGCGAGCCATTGTCTACGCGATGAACGGGCAAGTGATCGCCTGAGGGCGAACGAAATCGGCGAATTTCCCTCCGTGTGACTTTAGTCGCTGTGCGGGGCTTGGGACGAAGCCTACTCTGACTTCATTCCAAACGTTTTACCCCGGAGGGGATTCGCCATGTTTTGCTATCAGTGTGAACAGACCTCGCAAGGCCAGGGCTGCCAGACCATCGGCGTCTGCGGCAAAGACGAAAATACCGCTACGCTGCAAGATCTTCTGATCCATGCCGTCAAGGGCATCAGCCAGTATGCGCATCGCGCGCGGAAGTTGGGCGCGGCCGACGCCGGGATCGACGCCTTCACCATCGAGGCGATCTTTGCCACGCTGACCAATGTGAACTTCGATGAGGACCAGGTGGCCGCGCTCGTCTACCACGCCGCCGAAGTCCGGAACCTGGCGCGCACTCTCTACATGGACGCAGCCACAAAGGCTGGCGTCGTGGCTCAACCCCTGGCCGGTCCAGCCGCCTGGCAGCCTGCCACGGAGCGCACCGCTCTGCTGGCCCAGGGCCGCGAGCAGTTGCTTCCCGCCGCATTCCTCCTCCAGGGCAAGGAAAGCAAAAACCTCGAAGAACTCGTGATCTACGGCCTCAAGGGCGTTGCCGCTTACGCGTATCACGCCATGGTCCTGGGTTCGAGCGCTCCGATGGCCTACGCAACCCTGCACGAAACGCTGGCCGCTCTCACCGAGCCCCACACCCAGGAAGAACTGCTCGGTTTGGCGATGAAGGTCGGCGAGCTGAATTACCAGGTACTTGAGCAGCTTGACGGAGCTCACATCGAGACCTTTGGCGCGCCCACTCCGGCGCAGGTCCGGCTGCATCCGCTTGCAGGCAAGGCGATTCTCGTCTCCGGCCACGACTTGCACGACCTCTATCAATTGCTCCTGCAGACCGAGAGCCTGGGCATCAACATCTACACCCACGGCGAAATGCTGCCCGCGCACGGTTATCCCAAGCTCAAGGCCTTCAAGCACCTGGCAGGCAACTACGGCGGCGCATGGGTCGACCAGGCCGACGACTTCGACCAGTTCCCCGGCGCGGTTCTGATGACCTCGAATTGCATCCAGCAGCCCAAGGCCAGCTACAAGGCGCGCCTGTTCACGGCGGGTCCCGTGCAGTGGCCGGGCGTTGAGCACATCGCAGGCACCGACTTCGCCCCGGTCATTGCCGCGGCGCTCGAAGCTACTGGATTTGTCGAAGATGGCCCTGAGGATTTCATCACTGTGGGCTTTGGTCACGACGCGGTACTCGGCGTGGCGGGTACGGTCGTTGACGCTGTGAAGGCCGGTGCCCTGAAACATTTCTTCCTCATCGGCGGTTGCGACGGCGCGCGTTCCGGCCGCAGCTACTACACCGAACTGGCCGAGCAGGTTCCGCAGGATTGCGTGATTCTGACTCTGGCCTGCGGCAAATACCGCTTCAACAAGCAGGAATTCGGAACACTCGGTGGACTGCCGCGCCTTCTCGACCTCGGGCAGTGCAACGACGCCTACTCAGCTCTGAAGATTGCCCAGGCGCTCGCCGGAGCCTTCGACTGCGGCGTCAACGACCTGCCCCTCTCTCTGGTGCTGAGCTGGTATGAGCAGAAGGCGGTCGCCATTCTGCTGACCCTGCTGTGGATGGGCATTCGCAACATCCGCATCGGGCCAACGCTTCCCGCTTTCCTGTCGCCGGCCGTGCTTGAGATGCTGCACACCAACTACAACCTCATGCCCACCACTACAGCCGAAGCGGATCTGGCGGCAATGCTGGCGTAGCAGGTCAGCGTTATAAGCGGAGTTGGCGGAGTTAGCCGCGCTTCGCGCGATCCTGCAAAGCAGCGAGCAGAATGGTTTAGCGGGTTGGCCGATTGGCTGGCCCGCCAAACTGTTTCTCCAGCTCCATTCAGTCCAATTCTCCTTTCCCAATCAAAGCCCTCCTCCCTCGCCATCCATCCGTCCGGAAGCGCACAATGAAGGACGAAAGCAAGCGCTGGTTCACTGTTAGAGTTCGACCGCGCTTCAAGGGAGAGAGCATTTTGATGAACCAGACTCCAACGAAAGTTGTTGCGTTGAACGGTAGTGCCCGCAAGGGCGGCAATACTTCCATTTTGCTGCGGTATGTTTTGAAGGAGCTTGAAAACGAAGGGATTGAGACCGAGCTGATCGAGATGAGCGGAGCCAAAATCCACGGCTGCCTTGCTTGCCGCGAGTGCTCGAAGAAAAGAGACCACAAGTGCGCCCAGCGCGACGACATGGGGAACACCTATATCGAGAAGATGGAGCAGGCCGACGGCATCCTTCTCGGCTCGCCAACTTATGTCGCCGACGTCACTCCTGAAATCAAGGCGCTGATGGACCGCGCCTGCCTGGTTTCGAAGGCAAATGGCGGAATCTTTCGTCACAAGGTGGGGGCTGCCGTGGTTGCCGTGCGCCGGGCCGGGGCGATGCACGCCTTCGACGCCCTGAACCACTTCTTCCTGATCAGCGAGATGGTCGTGCCCGGCTCCTCCTACTGGAACATCGGCTACGGCCTTGAACCGGGCGACGTGGAGAAGGACGCAGAGGCCATTCAGACCATGAAGACCCTGGGACAGAACATGGCCTGGCTGCTCAAGAAGGTCAAAGCGTAGTTCAGGCACGCGCAAAGACAATCTTTTCGTCCCCGCGGAATGGGACTATGCTGATGAAGAGGGCGGCTGCACGCAGGCCGTTTTCATCCGGGTGGTAGAGGCAGAGCGGACGGCTTTTGTCCGGTGTGCCTCAGTACGATGTTTGTGCCGTTGGAGAGCTTTTTCCCGCTCGGACGGCAGGAACTTGTCTGCGACCTGATACGACGGATTACAGATGGAGCCTCCTGCCTTAACCAAGGAGGATTTATGGAACCGACCAAATCGACCACTGCACCTGCAGATGACGTTCTGCATATTCAAGCCCAGAGCAAGCTAACCCCGGAAGAAGTGGCCAAGGCTCTGGCGCACCACAACCGCCACCATCATGGAGATCAGCCGGCCAATGCGCAGGCAAAAGCTGCAGCCGGCAAAAAGCGCAAATAGAGCAAGCGTCTCCGTGCCGTTGTCACCGCTCAGAACGCAGCGAGGACATTCGAGTTTGGCGCTTCACCTCACCCGGGTGCCCACCACGATTTTCTGCAACTGGCCCAGGTGATTCAGGTCATGGCCGGCCATGGTTTCGACGAGGTGCCTGAAGGTCATGGTGCCCCGCTCGGGATGCGTGACCGGCCTGTTCGCCGCGCCAGGCAAAGCAGCGCCGATCAGCGAGAGGTTCCAACCCCGCACGGCCGTAAACACCTCCAGCGCCTTGCTGGCGGTGATGCCAGGGTAAGATTCCGCCCATTTCTCCTGATCGAAGGGCTGAATCGTTGGCCCGTCCTCGGCCAGCGTCTGCCGCAGGCGGAAAGCGAAAACCAGTTCGCAATCGGCCAGATGGCAAACGATCTCCGCGGCGCTCCATTTGCCGGGAGCCGGCTGGAGAGCCTGCTTCTGCTCCCCGATCGCCTCAAGCAATAGCTCAATCTGAGCCGCAGTGGATCCCAAAATCACCTTCAATGGCCGTCCGTCCAGAAATTTCTCATAAAGATTGAGTTCGCTCATGGTAACCCCCTCCCGGGTCTTCAAATTACCTTCACTGTTCACTGTCGGCTGTCCACTGTTCCCTTAGTCCCTTCAAAGATACTCTTGCACCATCTGTTGCCATGTGGGCCAGTCGTGCGAGTTATGCGTTTCCCAGATGTAGAGCTGGTGAGGAATCTCTCTTGCGCTCAAGATGCGGTCGAGCTCCCGGTTCTGGCTGAGGCAGTGGTCGTCCCAGCCTGTGGCAAGAATGAAACTGTTGCGCCGAAAGCGTTCCAGAAACCAGGGGTCGCTCAAGTTCGGCACGTAATGCGTGGGCAAATTGTAATAGCAATTCTGGTCGTAGTAGCCGTCCAGAAAACTTGTCAGGTCGAAGGCCCCGGAGAGGGAGAGCATCCCGGTAAAAACGTCGGGATGGCGCAGGGCGATATTGACCGCGTGATAGCCGCCGAAGCTGCATCCAAGCGCAGTCAGCCGCGTCTCCGGGTTCTTGCTGCGCACCAGCGGAACCACCTCGCTCAGCACATAATCCTCATACTCGATTTGGCGCGCGATCCGCCGCCTGGGAGTAACCTGCCGGTTGTACCAGCTCTCCATGTCCACCGAGTCCACGCAGTAAAGCTGAAGCTGCCCCGCGTCGATCTTGCCGGCCAGGGCCGCGACCATGCCTCGATCTTCAAACTCGAAGAACCGGCCGCCCGAGGTGGGAAAGACCACCACCGGCAATCCCGCGTGGCCGAAGACGAGCAATTCCATCTCCCGTCTCAGGCAGTTGGAATACCACTTGCAATACGCGCGAACCATGGCGTGCGCCCTCTGAGTTACAAACTGGCGGTTCCACAAGAACCGCTCCGAACCATAGGAGAATCGCTGAATTGTTGTTAATGTAACATCTACAAGCCGCCGATCTCCGGCCCTTCCGCCGTCAACTGGCGGTCAGAATCAACATGGGAGCGCAGCGATTGGACCAGACGCCTCAGGAATGCACGGAGACACCGCAGGGGTTGGTCGCGGCTCAAGAGTCCACGCCGCAGCCGCGGTTGCGGCTCCATCGCGCCTTCCTCAGTCACTATCTGCCCGATGCGCACGACATCATCGTGTATCTCCCGCCCGGTTACGATCAGGAGCCAGCGCGGACTTACCCGGTACTCTACCTCCACGACGGCCAAAACCTCTTCGAGGAAGTTACTTCCTTCCTCCCCGGCCGCTCTTGGGATGTGCGCCAGCAGGCCGACGCTGCCATCGAAGCGGGCGAGGTCGAGCCCTTGGTGATTGTCGGCATCTGCCACGCAGGTCCCCGCCGGATCGCCGAATACTCGTTTGAAGCCGACGCTCAACATGGCGGCGGCGAAGCGGAGGACTACGGGATCATGCTGACCCGCGAGTTGATGCCCTGGATCGCCACCGAGTACCGTGTGCGCACTGGCCGCACCGACGTCGGCGTCGGCGGCTCGTCCCTGGGCGGTCTGCTCTCGCTCTTTCTCGCCCTGCGCCATCCGCGGTTTTTCGGCAAGCTGGCGGTCCTCTCGCCCAGCGTCTGGTGGAACCGGAGGAGCATTCTCGGCTTCCTCTGGCAGCACGCCCCAGAGCTACGCGAGCGCCCGCGTCTGTGGCTCGATGTCGGCGACCGCGAAGGCCGGCACACCGTTGAAGACGTCCGCCTGCTCCACCAGTTTCTTGAGGCCAATGGCTGGCGGCCGGACGAGAATCTGCACTTTGAGGTCATTCCCGGTGGCACCCACGACGAGGCCAGTTGGGCCGGCCGGGTGCGCCCCATGCTCGGGTTCCTCTTTCCGTTCTCCGCCCAGTAAGCGCTGGATTTGCCTCAAACGGTCACTTTCGGCGATACTTAGGTGTTGTGTCTTGCGAGATCGGGCAGTCCCGCCTGGTCGTTGATGCGGCAAGGTGCCTGAAATATGCGGGCGCCGGCCGGGACTCTCCCCATAGACCGCAACAGAGCACTGGATTTCGAAAGGAACCGTATAGCCGTGGTGATGATTCGTTTGGCGCGCTTTGGCGCCCGCAAGCAGCCCTACTACCGCATCGTGGTCATCGAAAAGGACCGCGCCCGCAATGGCCGAGAGATCGAAATCGTCGGCACTTACAACCCCCGCACCAACCCGGCCTCTGTCGAGTTGAAGTACGCGCGGATCGCCTATTGGCAGAGCGTTGGCGCGCAGTTTACGCCCATCGTGGCCAAGCTGGTCGCCAAGAATCCGGCCCCGGTTCAAGAACCCGCAGCCGCCTAAATCTTCTCTTTCTCCCCCTGACATTGTGTGTGCGCCCCAGCCGGCGCGCACACAATTGCTGACGGCGATGGGTGTGTGCTGTTACTATGCGCGCACCGATCCAAGTCACCGGCTTGAAGCCGTATACTTTGGAACGCATCCGGTCAGGGGCACGAGCATGACCCAAAACGCTATGGTCAATGTTGACGAGTTGGTACGAGAGATTGCGCGGGCTTTGGTGGACGAACCGGCCGAGGTTGAGGTCGAGTCCGTGGACCGCGATGAAAACACGGTTCTCAAACTCCGCGTTGCGCCCCAGGACGTGGGCAAGGTAATTGGCAAGCAGGGGCGGACCGCCCGCTCTGTGCGCACCATTCTGGGCGCCGTCAGCATGAAGCTGCATCATCGCTACACGCTCGACATCCTGGAAGAAGACGACGAAGCCTAAATTGGCCGCCACGCCTGCATCCGGCTGCCGGAGGATGCAATGACCGCGACGGAACAATGGGCTTGGCTGGCGCACATTCGCCGCCCGCAAGGCCGCAAGGGCGAAGTCTTCGCCGAAATTCTGACTGATTTCCCTGAAAAATTCACCGAGAGACGCCGCCTCTGGCTCCTGCCTGAAGCTGCGTCCGGTCCTCGCCCCGCCGCTGCCCCGCGCGAAGTCGAGCTCATTGCTCACTGGCTGCACAAAGGGGGCGTGGTGCTCCACTTTGTCGGCGTGGATTCCATCACCGCCGCCGAGACCCTCAACGGCCTCATCGTCGCCATTCCCCGTACCGAGCGCGCTCTTCCCGGCGAAGACGAAGTCTATGTCGGCGACCTGATCGGCTGCGCCCTGGTGGACGTGGCCGGAGCCACTGAAGCCTCCACAGCGCCCGTTGTAGGCGAGATTGTCGAAGTGGATCGAACTGCCGGCCCCGTGGCCCTGTTGGTGGTGCGTGGCCTCTCGGGCGAGGTCCTGGTTCCCTTTGCCAAGGACTACCTGCGCAAGATCGACCTGGAATCCAGGCGCGTCGAAATGGCTCTCCCAGATGGCCTCACCGACTTGAACGCACCGGGAAAGAGCTAGCCGCTTTTCCTCGGACCCCTAGTCGAATCTGTGCTCCGTTTGCCCACGCAACGCCTTCAGCACTTTTGCCGTGGTCACCACTTGCCCGGTGTGCCGCTGCGTGTGGTCGGCAACGTGAATCAGCGCTCCGCCAATCGAGGTGGGCAACTGTTTACGTCCCACGCCACGGAAGAGATTGAAGTCGGCCGTGGCCAGCACCCGCACTCGCTCTGCGGCGTTGCTGAACGACACCTCCACCTCGGCCAGAAGCTCGGCTAGCGTCTCTTCCCCGCCCTGTTCAGCCTTCAGCGCCGCCAACTGCTCGGCGGAAAGCTGTCGGCCCTCGGCGTAGGTCAGCAGCCGGTCCACAGAGCGGGCAATGTGCCGCAGATGGAAGGCCAGCGAAGGCAGCCCCAGGGGCCGCGCGTGGACCTCGGCATCGGTCAGTCCTTCGGTCCACTTGCTCAGGTCGTCCAGCGCCAGATCGAGCGCATGCAAAACGGCCCGCCCCACCGCCGGAACCTCGGCGTGCGTACCACGCAGCCAGGGCTCGACGGAAGAAGCGGGCGTTGCCGGAGTACTCATAGAGAATTCTCCTGGTTTTCAGCCGGATTCTGTTCTTAGCTCGCGCCCTTCACGCGCACCACGGTGATCTTCGCAAATCCCTCTTCGAAGACCGGTGGCTTCAGCTTCTCGGCCATCTTGCGCATCACGTCTTCGCTCACCGAGCGATCGCGCTTGCTGTTGCGCTCCAGGCACACATCCAGCGGCACGTCGAAAAACACCGCCTGCACCTCGTAGCCGAAGCTCTTGGCCATCTTGATCCACTGCCGCCGTTCGTGCGTCGACAGGTTGGTGGCGTCCACGTAGTTCCAGGGCATGCGGGCGATCAGCCGGGCCCGAAGCAACGAACGCAGCGTGGAAAAGACCAGCCCCTGGTAGCGCTGCTCCTCCACATCGTCGAAGAGAATATTGCGCAGCAGGTCACTGGAAAGCGGCGTGATGCCGCGCCGGCCGAACCAGGTGGTCTTTCCTGAGCCGGGGAGGCCGATCGCCAGCACCACAATGCCCTTGGGGGCCTGTGCGGAGCGCTCGGCCGCTTCAGGCTCCGGGTGCTCCAGTTCTGGCTGCGTCTCCACCTCCAGGCGACCCGATCCTGCGGGCTCATTCCAGTCCTGCCGGTCCTGCCGGGTAGGCCGTTCTGCCCTGGCCGGCCGGGGTTGCGCCGCTCGGGGCTCGGCTGCCGGTTTCACCACGGGCGCCGGAATCTCGTCCGGATAAAGCGGCACCAGCGGCCGCGGTTGATTCGAGGGAAGTTCCTGGCCGATCTTGCCTGTGGATTCCGAAGTATTGGGAGTGTGTCGGGAACGTCTTCTCATGCTGCCTTGAACACCTTCATGTTGTTACCGGGATACCATACTTCTGCGGGATGCTGCAAATGATGTGCACTCCGTCACATACCATTGTCCACCGAAATTGGCACACTAGCGGTGGAAGGTTTCTTGCGCCCAAGGGGAGAAATGCGGTTCGATTTCATCTCTGTTGGCCGGAATGATACGATCATGAGTTTGGTGGAATTGCTCGTTGGAGGCCCCACAGCCCCCGCAGGCAGCAAACTCGAACAAGCTCTAACCCAAAGCGTTACCTATCACCAAGGAGAACACAGACATGGCAGTTAAGGTTGGTATCAACGGCTTCGGCCGCATTGGCCGGAACGTTTTCCGCGCCGCGCTTGGCAATCCCGAGATCGATTTTGTCGCGGTCAATGATTTGACCAGTCCGGCAACGCTCGCCCACCTGCTCAAGTACGACTCGATTCTGGGCAACCTGAAGAACGAAGTCACCGCAGGCGAAGATTTCATCACCGTCGACGGCAAGAAGATCAAGGTCTTCTCCGAGCGTGATCCCTCCAAGCTGGACTGGGCTTCCACCGGCGCGCAGGTTGTGGTCGAATCCACCGGCTTCTTTACCGACGCGGACAAGGCGAAGGTTCACCTGGGAACGACTGTCAAGAAGGTCATCATCTCGGCTCCTGCCAAGAATGAAGACATCACCATCGTCCTCGGCGTCAACCAGGACAAGTACGACGCAGCCAAGCACAACATCATCTCCAACGCCAGCTGCACCACCAACTGCCTGGCGCCCGTCGTCAAGGTCATCCTGGAAACATGCGGCATCGTTTCCGGCATCATGACCACCATCCACAGCTACACCGGCGATCAGGTCATTCTCGACGCTCCTCACAAGGATCTGCGCCGCGCCCGCGCCGCTGCCCTGTCGATGATTCCCACTTCCACCGGTGCCGCCAAGGCCCTCAAGCTGGTCATCCCCGAGAGCTCGGGCAAGCTGGACGGCTTTGCCATCCGCGTCCCCACACCCAACGTCTCCATCGTCGATCTGACCTTCATCGCCGAGAAGCCCATCACCGCCGAAGCTCTGAACGCCGCCTTCAAGAAGGCTTCCGAAGGCGAGCTCAAGGGCATCCTGGGCTATGACGAAAACCTCCTCGTCAGCTCCGACTACAAGGGCGACGCTCGCTCCTCCATCCTCGACGCTCCTCTGACCAAGGTGGTCGGAAACAGCGTCAAGGTGCTCAGCTGGTACGACAACGAGTGGGCTTATTCCAACCGTGTCGTTGACTTGATCAGCTTCCTGGTCAAGAAGGGCCTCTAGTCCTTTCTCTCCATCCGCGGAGCGCTTGAGACACCCGTCTTGAGCGCCCCGCCTTGGGGTTCGGGTCACATTCCCCCGCTCTCCGCCCGCGAGAGCTGTATCCGCCTCACGACGGGCTGAGAGCCTTACATCTCTCCCGGAGTGAGTTTTTTATGTCCAAGCTTTCCATTCGCGACATCGATCTGACCAATAAACGGGTTTTCATCCGCGTCGACTTCAACGTGCCGCTCACTGAAGACGGCTCGACCATTACCGACGACACCCGCATCGTGGCCACGCTGCCCACCATCCAGTACGCCCTCCAGCACAAGGCCAAGATCATCCTGGCTTCTCACCTGGGCCGCCCCAAGGGCAAAGTCAATCCCAAATACTCGCTGCGCCCGGTAGCCGCCCGCTTGAGCGAGCTGCTCGCCAAGGCCACAGGCCAGGCCATCAGCGTCGCTTTCGCTCCGGACTGCATCGGCGAAGAAGCCGCCTCGCTCGCCAATCAGCTCCAGGCCGGCCAGGTTCTGTTGCTGGAGAACCTCCGCTATCACGCCGAAGAAGAAGCCAACGATCCGGCCTTCTCCAAGGCTCTCGCCTCGCTGGCTGAGCTCTACGTGAACGACGCCTTCGGCTCCGCCCACCGTGCCCACGCCTCCACCGAGGGCATCACCCATTTCCTCACCCCCGCCGTTGCCGGCCTGCTGATGGAAAAGGAAATCACCTATCTCGGCAAGGCCCTCGAAAGCCCCGAGAAGCCCTTCGTGGCCATCATCGGCGGCTCCAAGATCTCCGGCAAAATCGACGTCATCGACAACCTGCTCGATAAGGTCGACACCCTGGTGATCGTCGGCGGCATGGCATATACCTTCCAGCGCGCCCTGGGCGTCACCACCGGCAAGAGCCTCGTTGAAGAGGACAAGATCGAGATGGCCAAGGCCGCTCTCGACAAGGCCAAGGCCAAGGGCGTCAATCTGCTTTTGCCCGTCGACAACATCCTGGCCGACAGCTTCACGCCTGACGCCAAGACCCAGACCTGGGATTGCTCGGTGAACTTCCCTGCCGACTGGCAGGGTCTGGACATCGGCCCCAAGTCCATCGCAGCCATTGAAGCCGTCGTTGCCACCGCCAAGACCATCGTCTGGAACGGCCCGGCTGGCGTCTTCGAGTTCCCCCGCTTCGCCATCGGCACCAACGCCATCGCCAAGGCCGTTGCGGCCAACAAGGGCGCCATCTCCATCATCGGCGGCGGCGACTCGGTCTCGGCCATCAACAAGACCGGCCTTGCCGACCAGATCACCCACATCTCCACCGGCGGCGGCGCCAGCCTCGAATTCCTCGAAGGCAAGAAGCTTCCCGGCGTGGAAGCCCTCACCAACAAGTAGGAGTCAACCGCAATTAGTACTCCCCGCATCCGGCACGAAGGTTGTGCCGGCCGCGGGGATTCCTTTTTGAGCAGTGACATTTGGGCCATAGATCAGCCGATAACAAGTGCGAATCCAGTTCTTTGCATCGGAATAGCCTCGCGACGGCCAAGTGTAGGATATGTCTGTGGCTTTCTTCCAACGGATCTCATCTCTTTGCAGGAAGTCGAACCCGGGCTTTCAGGACACGCCACTGTGGGAATCATGTGGCCCCCCGCAGGCTCTCAGGCGATCTTGGAGTGAAGAATGGCGACTGCGCCGCAATCCCGAACGGAAATGCCTCGGTCCGCTCCCGTCCCTGAAGCCTCAGCGATACGGGAGCAGCTCGAGCGACTGCTGGCCCACTCTCTTTTCGCGCACAGTAGGCGCTACCCGGTTCTCCTGGCCTATGCTGTTGAACAAACACTTCTGGGAAACGCGGCAAATCTCAAAGAGCGAACCATCGGCGTGGAGGCGTTTGGACGCGCGCCGGATTACGACGTAAACCAGGATCCAGTCGTGCGCACCTCCGCCGCAGAGGTGCGGAAGCGGCTCATCCAGTACTATTACGATCCTGCCCACGCCAGCGAACTGGTCATCGAGTTGTTTGCCGGCTCCTATGTGCCGGCGTTTCGCGTGCCCGATCTCGAGGAAATGGAAACCGCGGACCTCGCAACAGAAGCCGCGATCTCCGCTTCTTCCACCATCGAGTTCGAAGCTGAGCCGAAGGATCCCCTCCTCTCAGCCGGCGAGCCTACTTTGCCCAACGTAGAGATGTCCCCGGTACAAAAAGGCGCAGGATTTTCTCGGTGGCGTTGGATAGCCGCCTCGCTGCTGCTGGTGCTGGCAGCGGGCTTTGCGATCGGCCGCTACCGCCCCGCGCCGCACACTTCCAATTTGGAACTGTTCTGGGAACCGATCACCTCCAGCCAGGGTCCGGTCACGTATTGCATTGGCGAACCGGGCACTTCTGGTGATTCGCAAAGAATTCCGGCGCCTACAGATTTAGACTCTTCTCTCTCCGGACGCTTGAGTGTTTTCGATGTCGTCTCACTGGCCCGCTCAATTGTTCCACTGGTCCCACGCAACGGAGGTTTTCGTGTGCTTTCCTCCTCCCAAACCAGCTTTGCTCAATTGCGCGAAGGACCCATCGTGCTGATTGGGGCTTTTTCCAACCTCTGGACCTTGCGCGTGACCGAGAAACTGCGCTTTGGATTTGACGATCGAGGCGGAGTTGGCAAGCTGGTTGACCGCAAAAGTTCACCGCAGGTTTCCTGGACCTTCCAGCGGGATGCGTCTGGCCGGAATCTGGTCCGCGACTATGCAATTGTGGCCCGTATTCACGACAACACAACCGGGCAGCCCGTCATCATCATTGCTGGAATTCTGGGCGAAGGAACTGAAGCGGCCAGTGAGGTGCTTTACAACCCCACCTACCTGGACTTGCTGCTCCAGAAGGCGCCCAAGAACTGGGACCGTATGAATCTGGAAGCTCTGATTGAGACCAACGTCTTCGAGAACCATCCCGGACCGCCCCATATTTTGGCAGTGGAGACCTGGTAAACGTCTTCCTTCTCCGGGCACCTATTCCCCTTCGGCCCCTCCACGGCATGTATCAAATCCAAGTTTCTTCGTATCATACATGCGTGCTTCCCTTCAGCGGAACCTACTTAACATCCTTGCAATCATTTACTTGAAGTTCGCTACATTTAAACCCTACACGATAAAGCTTTTCTGCTTGAATGAATACATTTTCAATGGAAATGTCCGGAAAAATGGCTTGCGGGAACTGCGGTGAGCCGCGGAACTTTGCCGCTCGGACAAGAGGGACATACAGATGAAGCGTTTCTTGATGCTCGCATTCTTGACGGTTCTGTTTTCGCTCTCATTGCAGGCTGCACAGAATCCGCCGAAGGTGGTTCTACCCGCTCCTGTTCGGGTTGGGTCTACGATCCTTCCTGCAGGTGATTGCAAAGTGACCTGGACCGGCAGCGGTCCCGATGTGCAACTGACGCTTGAGGTCCGTGGCCAAAAGCCGGTTACCGTGCCTGCTCGCCTCACGGAAGTGAAAAACTCGCAGCGCTCGCTGCAGACCAACACCGTGAATGGCGTGGAAGTGCTTCAGAAGATACTCCTGGATAAGGTGACGCTCGATTTGGGCGCCGGCCAGAGTTCCGGGAACTGACTTCGACCGGGATCTTTCAGATCTCGAGATTTTTAAAGTCCCGATATCGGATCTCCAATCGTTTTTCGATATCGTGTGACCTTCCTCCCCTTTGCCTTCGGGCAAAGGGGTTTTTTTGCGCAAACTTCTCCTTTCGATCCGCGCAAGGGAGACCCGCCTGTTTCATCTCCGAGAAGTCGGCAACGCCGCATCCAAATGTCCCTCGTTCCCCTTCCCGCGCCTTCTTCCTGGCGCCGACCGGCCGAAGGCGGATGACCCCACCGCAGGTAGCAGGTGGCGTCGGTCCGTTGCAGGGTAAGATACATCTGGGTCCAGAAACGCGGACACCCCCGGCAGGAGAAGATAGATGCGCTATTACACCCGAGTTCTGTCAAAACAGGAAGAGTTTCCTTCCCTGGAAGATCTGGCAGACATTCTCAGTTCCGAGCACCCCCATTACAAGCTGACCATCGAAGAGGGGGACGAGGACGAATGGGAGACCCTTCTGCTCTCTGGAGACGACGAAGTCGAAATCGCGTTGATTCAGCGCAATCCCGTCTCAGAAGGCTCGCTCGGTGAGGGAGAGATCGCGGAGTTCCTCGAAGAAATGGAGGACTGCCAGCCGGAAACCAGCGTCGAGTGGCTCCAGGACTACCTGGCCGAGGTCAAGACGATCTACGCCTTCCAGCACCTGCCGGGAGCCGATTCCGAGGAAGGTTCCGCCGCCCTCCACGAGCTGCGCTCCTACCTCTGGAAGCGCGGCAACGCCATCATCCAGGCCGACATGGAAGGCTTCACCAACGAGGAGGGATTCCACATCCTCTGGCAGTTCTCCGATACGGTCTCCGGCGCCTGGAACATGGGCGTACTCCAGGATGGAACCTGGCACCACTTCAAGATGGACCTGGGCGACCCCGACCACCGCGCCGCCTTCCAGAGAGGCGAAGTTCCCCCCGATCTCTCCTCGGTCCAACTCTCCGCCGCGGAAGACTAGCCGGACTCTTGCCCATCCAGCCAGAGTCAAGCAGACAGCCGTGGTAGGTGTATATGTGTTTATTTGTTTAGATGCTTGTACGCCTACGCGCTTAGGTGTTTAGGTGTATAGTTGAGGCGGAGCGTTTCTCATGTCCTCTACAACCACCACTCGCTGGAATCTCGTTGTCTCCAAAGATACTGACAAATCCCTGCGCCAGTTCCTTGCGAATGAAGGCGGCGGCAAAAAGGGCGATCTTTCCCGTTTTGTCGAAGAGGCCGTCAAAAAACACATATTCGACACAACGCTCAAAGCCGCCAGGGAGCACAACGCGGACGTTGGTCCTGATGAAATGAACGAGATCGTTGAAGAATCCCTTGCCTGGGCGCGAGCCCGCCTGCGCAAATGATCGTCCTGTTGGACAGCAACATCCTCATCAGTGCCTTGCTGTCGTCTCACGGCGCACCGGCCCATATCGTTGATCAGTGGCGAGCTGGCAGGTTTCATCTGCTCACCCGCCAACAGCAAATCGACGAAATACGCACCGCCAGCCGCGCTCCCAAATTCAGAGACAGGCTGCAGCCCCATTTCATCGGAACCATGCTCAATAACCTCTACGGCGCGACCGTTTGGGCGGACCCTCTGCCGCGCAAACACCAGGCTGCCGATCCAGCTGACAGCTTTCTTCTCGATCTGATGGACGCTGCGCAGCCCGACTACGCCGTGACCGGAGACAAGCGTTCGGGACTTTTGCAACTCGACAAATTGGGCCGAACCAAGATCCTGAGCGCCCACGATTTCTGCACCCTGGTGCTCCATCTGTAATCTTCCTCCCCCTGCTGTACTTCCGCCGCCGCCCTCCCTGTGCCCACCGTCACCCGACCGGCCTGACTCCATCGACTAAAATCAATACGAGGAGTTTCGAAAAAATGCCCCGTAAAGCACTGATTGCCGCCAATTGGAAGATGTTCAAGACGCCTGCTGAAGCCAAGGCGTTCGTCGATGCCTTTTTGCCCCTCGTTGCCGGCCACACGCGCGACGAGATTGCTCTGTTTCCCTCGCCCGTCCTGCTGCCCACGGTCATTGAGGCCGCCAAGGGCTCCAACGTTGCTGTCGGTGCGCAGAACATCCACTTCGCCCCTGAGGGCGCCTTCACCGGCGAGACCTCCATCGGCCAGCTCAAGGCCGTGGGCGGAACGCATACCCTCATCGGCCACTCCGAGCGCCGCCAGTACTTCGCCGAGACCGACGAGATCGTCAACAAGAAGCTGCACGCCGCGCTCGCGAACGGCATCGTTCCCGTCGTCTGCGTGGGCGAAATGCTGGCTGACCGCGAAGCGGGCAAGACGGCCGACGTGCTGAAGACCCAGATCGCCGGCGCACTGGTCGGCATCACCGCCCAGATTGCTGCGCCCATCGTCATCGCCTACGAGCCCGTCTGGGCCATCGGCACCGGCAAGACCGCTACCCCCGAGATGGCCGTCGACGCGCACAAGATCATTCGCGCCGAAGTGGCCAAGCTCCTGGGCGCTGAAATCGCCGCCAACATCCGCATCCTCTACGGTGGCAGCGTCAAGCCCGACAATGCCACCTCTCTCCTCGGCCAGGAAGAGATTGACGGCGCCCTCGTGGGCGGCGCCAGCCTCAAGCCCGAGTCCTTCACCGGAATCGTCAAGTACTAAGACAGCTCTTTCCGGTCATCCACCAGAAACGCCCCGCGGGCATCTTTCCTTGGAAAGATGCCCGCGGGGCGTTTCTATATCTCATCCGTGTAACGCGCCTGCTATTGTCCCTGCGCCCAGTCCGGCCCCTGAAGCAACGCCCTCAGCCGCGCACTGTTCGCCTGCTCCACGGCCTCTTCAACCCGCCGGCGCATCTCTTCCGAAGGCGCTGTGTGGCCAATCGCCTGCAGGGCCACCGGTGCCTCATCCGCATCCCGAGCGATAAGGTCGATGAGAAACTCCGTCGCCTCCGGCTGCCGGGTCAGCGCGATGGCGCTCAGCAGCACCTTGCCAAACCACTCGTCTGCACCTGCACTCTGCCGGTTGAGCAAGACAGCCGCGGCCTCGGGAAGTCGCGTTTCTGCCAGTGCAAAAGCAGCCTCTGCCGCCGCATCGTCGCCCGCCTCCAAAAAGCCAGCCACAAAGGGAATGCCCGCGGTGCGCTCGATCTCCAGCAGCACGCCAAAGCAGGCTGCCAGCACTTCCGGCTCCCCGCCGCCGACCAGTGCACGCAACCGAAGCACCGGCACGGCCGGCGGGCCGATCTGTCCCATGGCCCGCACCGCTTCCACGCGGACGCTCTTGTCCGGGTCCAGCAACGGGTCCAGAAGAATGAGAAGCAACTCCTGGTAGCTCAACTCTTCAAAGGTCACCAGCGCGTGGGCACAGTTGGCACGCAGAGTCCCGGCTGAGTCGGACTTTCCGCCCCAGACCGGCTCCATTTGTCGATGGTGCAACCCGCGCAGGAAGACTTCCTTGTCGCGGCACCTGAGCCTGCCCAGCGCATGGCTCAGCGCGTTCTTTGCCCAGCACTGCGGGTCGCTCTTTTCGGCGTCGCTGAAGAAGCGGTCAAAGGCCGCGAGCAACTCCGGCAGCAACTCGGCCAGTCCGCCCTCTTCAGCGAGAGAGGCGGCTTTAGCCACAAGAAGGTTGCTGCGGTTGCCCAGCGCCTTCTTCACCAGCCGCACCGAAGCGGCGTCAGGCGCGCTCCCTTTCAGAGCATCCAGCACCGCCATTTGCTCGTCGAAGTCGCGATGTGCCATTGCACCTCACACCACAAAATACTTGGCCTGCGGATGATGCACCACCACCGCATTGGTGCTCTGTTCCGGCTCCAGGTGGAATCCCTCGGTCAGCCGCACGCCGATGTTCTCCTCTGGTTTCAGCAGTCGGAAAATCTTTGCCTGGTCTTCCAGATTCGGACAAGCCGGGTAACCGAAAGAATAGCGTGAACCGCGGTACTTCTGATGGAAAAGATCAGTGATCCGCGGCGAATCTTCGCCCGCGATCCCCAGAAACTCCCGCGCCTGCTTGTGCGCAAACTCCGCCAGCGCCTCGGCCGTCTCCACCGAGAGCCCGTGCAGGTAGAGATACTTGGTAAAGTCCCCCGCCTCGAAGAGCTTCTGCGTCTGCCGACTGGCCTCGTCTCCCACCGTCACAATGGAGAATCCCACCACGTCCCGCTGCGCCGCGCTCATTGGTTCAAAAAAGTCGGCAATCGAGAGCCTGCGCCCCTGCGCCTGCCGCGGAAACGTGATGCGTTCCAGCTCGCGCGCGGGGTCCTCGGGATCGAAGACAACCAGGTCGTCGTGGTCGCCGGCGCAGGGATAGAAACCGATGATGGACTTCGGCTCAAACCAGCCCGCCGCCTTCACCTCCGCTTCCAGGTCTTGCAGGATGGGGCGGAATTTCTCCTCCACCAAGCGCAGATAATCCGCCTGCGCCGCGGTCTTCAACTGCCACTGATTCTTGAAGAGAGCCGTTTCGTTGAGATAGGGAAAGATCTCGTCGAGGTTGTAGTTCTTGAAGACGCGCGGACCCCAAAAGGGCGGCTGGGGAATCGCGGAAACCCTCTCCACGACTGGCGAACGGCCCTCCGCCGTGAGCTCGACCAGGGTCAGTTCCTCCACCGAAGCTTTGTTGCCCTTGGCAAAGACCTTCACGGTCTTCCCGTCCTCTTCCCGGCTCGCGCGCACCGCCGCGTCGTCTGAAGTCAGGTCGCTCATCACGTGCAATCCGGCAAACGCATCCTCGGCATAAAACACCGGCCCAGCGTACTCCTTGCGCAAATCCTCTTCCACGTACTTGCGCGTCAACGCCGCGCCGCCACAGATCACCGGGACGGTCATGCCCAGCCGCTCCAGATCCTGCAACACATACTTCATCTCCAGCGTCGACTTCACCAGCAGCCCGCTGAGCCCGATGGCCTGGGCTCCATTCTCGCGCGTGGCGGCGATGATGGCGTCCGAAGGCTGCTTAATGCCCAGGTTCACCACCCGGTAGCCGTTGTTCGAGAGGATGATGTCTACCAGGTTCTTGCCGATGTCGTGCACGTCGCCCTTCACCGTGGCCAGAACCATCAGCCCCTTGCCGCCGCCATCGGACTTCTCCATCTTCGGCTCCAGATACGCCACCGCGGCCTTCATCACCGCGGCCGAATCCAGCACCGAAGGCAGTTGCATCTTGCGCGCACCGAAGAGGTCGCCCACGGTCTTCATCCCGTCCAACAAAACCGTATTGATCAGGTCGAGCGGCGAGTGGTCCTTCAGCGCCGTCTCCAGTGCCTCTTCCAGCGACTGCTTCTCGTCGCCCAATCCAATCGTCCGCTCCCCGCGGATGATCAACTGCTTGAGCTTCTCGTCGATGGTGAGGTTCTCGACCGCAACTTCGTCTTCCTGAATCGCGCCCTTGCCGATGCTGGTAAAGTGCGCCATGTAGGCCTGCAGCGGATCGGTTCCATTGGTCCGATCCTGGAAAATCAGCTTGCGCGCTAATTCAACCTCTACTTCAGGAATTTTGTATAACGGATAGATTTTGGAGTAGTTAACAATAGCAGTGTCCAACCCTCGATCCACTGCTTCCTTCAAGAAAACCGAGTTCAACACCCGCCGCGCATACGCGTTCAGGCCGAACGAAATATTGGAAACGCCCAGCACGGTCCGCGAGCGCGGCAGTTCCAGCTTGATGCGCCGCACAGCTTCCAGGGTCTCGATAGCCGCCGAGCGATAGTCTTCCTGTCCGGTAGAAATGGGCAGTGTGAGCGCGTCGAAAATCAAGTCCTCCGGCCGCATCCCGTATTTGTTCACCGCCAGATCGTGAATGCGATGGGCAATGGCGACCTTGCGGTCGGCGGTCAGCGCCATACCCTGTTCGTCGATGGTCAGCGCAATCACCGCGGCTCCGTAGCGCCGCGCCATGGGAAGCACCAGGCTGGTCCGCTTCTCGCCGTCCTCCAAATTGATGGAGTTGATCACCGGCTTGCCGGGAATGCGCTTCAACGCCTCCTCGATGACGTTGGCCTCGGTCGAATCCACCAGGATGGGCGCCGTCACGCGCGTCGCGATCTTCTCGAGCACCGCGTTCATATACGCCATCTCGTCTTCGCCCACGATGGCGCAGCACAGATCCAGCATCTGCGAGCCTTCGCTCACCAGCCGCTTCGCCAGCGCCAGAATCCCGTCGTAATCGCCGTCGCGCACCATGTTGCGGAAGGTTTCCAGCCGCGTCGTGGTGTTCATCTCCTCGGCAATCACGATGGGCTGCGCGTCCGCTTCGAGCGACAACGAGGAGAAAGCACTTGCCGCCACCGATTGCGTCGCCACTTCGCGTTTGGCCGCCTTGACGCCCTTCAGCGCCTCCACCACCGCGCGCAGGTGTTCCGGCGTGGTTCCGCAGCAGCCGCCCACCACCTGCACGCCGTATTCGGAAACAAAGCGCTTGTGGAACAATGCCAGCTCGGCGGGCGTCAGCTTGTAAACCGCGCGGCCGCCATCGTTCTGCGGCAAACCGGCGTTGGGCTGCACACTGATCGGCACCGAGGAGTTCTGCGTCAGGAAGCGGACGGCGTCATTCATCTCCGCCGGTCCGGTCGCGCAATTCAGTCCGATCACATCCGGCTGAAAGCTCTCCAGAACCGCCAGTGCCGCGCCGATCTCCGAGCCCAGCAGCATGGTGCCCGTGGCTTCGAGCGTGATCTGCACCTGAAGCGCGACCTCGCGACCGGTCCCCGGCTTTTTCCCATCCCGCGCGTCGCGAATGGCGTCCTGGCAGGCGGCCAGGGCGATCTTGGCTTGCAGCAAGTCCTGGCAGGTCTCGATCAGCAGCACGTCCACGCCACCTTCGATCAGCGCCTCGGCCTGCTGGCGATAGGCGGCAGCCATCTCGTCGTAGCCAATGTGCCCCAGAGAAGGCAGCTTGGTCGTCGGTCCCATGGACCCGGCCACAAAACGCGGTTTCTCGGGCGTCGAGTACTCGTCGGCCACTGCGCGCGCCAGCCGCGCCGCCGCTAGATTCAGTTCGCGCGTGCGATCCTGCAGGTCGTACTCGGCCAGAACGATGCTGGTCGAGCCGAAGCTGTCCGTCTCGATGACATCGCAGCCTGCCTCCAGGAACGAAGCATGGACCGCGCGAATCACCTCAGGCCGCGACAGCACCAGCAGCTCGTTGCAGCCCTCCTTGCCCCAGAAATCCTCTGGAGTCAGGTTGTGCCGCTGCAGATTGGTGCCCATCGCGCCGTCGTACACCAGCACGCGCCGGCCAAGTTCCTCTAGAAAGCCCTTCAAAGTCCCTCCCCACTGCTCTGGCCGCCGAAACAACGGAGAAGGCGGCAGTTTTTAGGATAACCGGCCCTGCAAGCTTGGGAATAGGTCAGATAGTCACCTAAACGCCAGCCCTCTCTTCAACGCGCAGGATTTCCCGGATCGCGCAGCTTTACCCCGGAGCGTCCTTGCAAGCTCCCGCCGCGTTTTCCCAGGCCTGTGTCTATTGCTTCTGCGGCAATCAGCAGGTCCAGCGCCGAGGCCTGCCTGGAAGCGTCGGCGGAGTCCACCGGCCCGGCCCAATAGAAGCCGAAGTGATTGGACGCATCCCGGTCTTTCTTCCAGAGGCTCCGTGCGTTCGCCAGGAAAAACGCCTGATAGCGCCGGTCCGGCCAGGCACTGTTGAACGTCATCAGGTTGCGCACAAAGATGCCCTTGAACTGCGGAACATCGCCGCCGGTGTGCGCGTCGCTCGTCTCGTGCAGAACGCCATCCTTGTCCGTCAGATGAGTAATGGCCGCCAGCGCAATGGATGCCCCAATATTCTTCAGCGCCGGATCGGGAGCGGCCTTGTCCAGTTCCACCAGTCCGCCCAGGAGCACTCCCTGGTTGTACGTCCAGGTATTCTTGCCGTTGTTCTTGCAATGCACCGGATCGGAACGGTCAAGCCCGTCATTGATCAGATGGTCGCCATTGATCATCCCCGAGTCGCGGAACCAAGCCCATTCCTTTTGCGCCCAGGCCAGATCGCTGGCGCGCCGCGCAGCGTCCGGCTCACGGTTGGCAAGCGAAGCGCCCACGCTCAAGAACAGTTCATTCTCGATCGCGTTTTTCTCCTTCGTATCCTTGCTCCACCAGACTCCCCCACCGCAACTGTCTGTATCCCATCCCAACTGCATATTGGAAAAGATCGAGTCCGCCATGCGCAGATACTCTGGATCGCGCGTCAGATCGTAGACGTCGATCCACGCCAGGGCCCACCAGCCTTCATCGTCGTAATACGTGTTGATGAACCCCTTGGCGCCGTCGTGTCCCGTCTGGGCAGCACGCAATGTATTCGCAAAGACCGGCAGGTACTTCTCCGTGCGACTCACCCGGCTGAAATTCGCCAGCGCGGTGATTGCATTGGCTGAGTTCCACCATCCGGTGGTCCGGTAAAGCCCGCTCTCCGGCGCATACCATTGCTGCAGCGCGTCCGTCGCCGCCTGCGTCTGGGCAGGAAGTGTCGTGGTCTCAGAGCTTTCCATTTGAGGAGCAGCGGCAAACCCCTGGAAGGTCATCGCCAGAACAAGCAACAAAGCCAAAGCTAAAAGTCCTGCAGAATGTTTCATCGTTCTTGTACCTTGCCAATCTGTCATAAAAATGGAGAACTCCGCCCTGCGGAATGCAGAACATACAGGCTTTCGCCAATTCCTCGCAAAGGTCGCTGTGGGGCAAAAGAGTGCCGCTCTACTTCGCCGCTGTCAACGCCTCGACCGGAACCAGCATGTCTTCCTTGCGCATCACCAGGTTGGTCGCGTTCAGAGTGGCCAGTTCGAATCCGTGGCCGTGCGTGATGGCGTCCGTAGGACAGGCCTCCACACAATAGCCGCAGAAGATGCAGCGGTTGTAGTCGATGTTGTACACCTTGGCGTAGCGCTCGGAGGAGGAGATGCGCAGCTCTTCGGTGTTTTCCGCGGCCTCGATGTAGATACAATTCGAAGGGCACGCCGCGGCGCACAGAAAACAGGCCACGCACTTCTCCAGCCCGTTCTCATCGCGTTGCAGCACGTGAGCCCCGCGATAACGCTGCTCCAAAACCGCTCCACGCAGGGGACCTTTCCCGTCGGGATAGTTCTCCACCTGCGTCGGCTGCAGCATCTCCCGGAAGGTGATGCTCATGCCCTTGGCAATGCCGGCGACGTTGCGCACGATCGACATGAGGTCAGTATACGATGGATTGCAAACGGAGCTCACCATGCGCGGGAAGGTTTCCAAACCGCTTCTAGTGGCCATGTTGGCGTTGGGCGTGGCTGCGGCCGTGACGCAGGGGCAAAACCAGCCTCAAACGGTGCCAGCAACGAGTGCCGGCTCCATGAAAAGCATGGACAATATGGGCGGAATGAACCACATGGCCGTTCCGTCCGGGCCGCTGAAGCTCTCCTTCGGCGACAAGTCCGCGGAATGGACCCCGGCCACCCTGGCCGCCCTGCCTCACAAAACCCTGACCGTCTACAACGAACACGTCAAGGCCAGCCAGACCTACACTGGCGTCCCGCTGATCGACCTTCTCGTCCAGCTCGGCCTGCCTGCCAAACAGCACGGAAAGGACATGCGGCTCTATCTGGTCGCAGAAGGCGCCGACGGTTATGAGGCGGTCTACTCTGTGGCCGAGATCAACCCCGACGTGCACGACGCTATAGTAATGGTCGCCGACACCCTGGACGGAAAGAGCCTCGCAGAAAGCGGTCCACTTCAACTGGTCGCCAACGGAGAAAAGCGGCCCGCCCGCTGGGTGCGCAATCTGGTAGCCGTCCGTGTATTGACGGCGCAATGATTGCGCACCTTTGCGCTGCGATCCCGAAATCCGTGATTACCCCTTGGGATGTTCTTCCTTGTGTTCTGGGGCGGCTTGACGCTGTGGCGGAGCAGCCTGACGTTGTGGCGGAGCCTGACGCTGTTGCGGGGCTGCTTGGCGCTGTTGAGGAGCAGCCTGCCGCTCCTGCGGAGCTTGACGTTGTTGCGGAGCGGTCTGCCTCTGTTGCTGTTGTGGCATTTGGCGCTGCTGTTGCGGAGCGGCCTGCCTCTGTTGCTGCTGTTGGACAGCCTGACGCTGCTGTTGCTGCGGCGCGCCCTGATGCTGTTGCTGCGGAGCCGTCTGACGCTGTTGCTGTTGTGGCATCTGATGCTGCTGTTGGACAGCTTGACGCTGCTGTTGCTGCGGCGTGCCCTGATGCTGTTGCTGGGGAGCCATCGGACGCTGTTGCTGCTGTATGGCTTGGCGTTGTTGCTGTTGCTGCGGCATCTGATGCTGCTGTTGCGCGCCCATCTGGTTGTGCACCTGCACCGCAGGCAGCGTGCGCAGGTTACGATCGGCTTGAATCGGCCGGTTTGCAACCATATTCGCCGGACGGCCCTGATTTGCGCCTGCAAACTGCATCCGATCGGAGCGTGCAGCCTGCTCGTGCTGAATCTGCGTGCTCATGGGCGCAGCATGTTGCTCGCGCAGCGCCATCATTTCCTGCGGTCTGGCCCGAACCTGCACTCCACCTGATCCGCCGTTGAAGCTCACTCTGTTCTGGTTGGCTCTGTTGTTGACCACGTTGAAGCTGTAAACATTCCGCACCACGCGGACGTCCACATTGTTCACCGAGCGGTTGTACCGGAAATGGTCGTGATCCCAGTAGCCGCCCTGGTAGCCGAAGCCGATGTAGCCGAAGCCATAATCGATGCCGCCGTAGTAGCCGATGTGCCGGCCCCAGTAGCCCCCGTAGAACTGGTAGCGGTTGTGTCCCCAGCCCCAGTAGCCGGGCGTCCACAAGGCGCCCTCATAGGGAGCCTGAACCCATGCGCCGGGCACCCAGTAATAGCCTGCCGGCGCCCACGCCCAATAGCCGGGCGTCCACAGATAGCCGTCTCCGGGAGCCTGTGGCTGATCATAGACGGGCAGCGGGGGGGGCGGCTGTGTCGCATACGCAACGGGCTGCATTCCATAGCCCGGATCGTCCGAATCCTGATACGAGCCCGTATCCGGCGGAGGTGCGCTCTGTTGCGCAGTGGAAGGTGCAGGGGCGCTTTGTTGCGCGGTAGAGGGTGCCGGAGCGCTGGTGGGCGCTGGTTGCGAAGCGGGCGCCGGAGCGGTCGAATCCCCAGTGGCGGGAGCCAGATTGGCTGCGGCCGGGTCCGCGGACTGGTTCTGCGCGTCGGCCGGATTGCCATTGGCCGCGGTCTGATCCTGGCTCTTGTGGCACCCCGCAGTCACAAGCAGGAATGCCATTGCGAAAATGGGTAGGACAGCGAATCTCGGATAACGTCTCATAACACTCTCCAATTACGTTGGATGCTGTTTGGAATGGTTCTGCAGTCCAGGGGCGCTTCCGGCCACGTGCAGGGTAGTTCTTCCCGGGGGAAACCCCCTTTGCGCCCGCGGCATCACTCCGCAGAAACTGAGGAGCCGCTATAGAATCTACGACTTTACTTGAATCTGTCCAGCCCGGACTGTGCAAAGGTGCTCAATCTAAAATCTTCAAATTATCGAGATACAGCCTAATGCTTTGAGCCCGGAGGCACGGACTGGCCATGGTTGTTGGCCGGCGGCGTGGTCACGGGCTTACGTTCAAAATGCGGCTTCGAGTTATCCTGGCAGAGCGGCGAGTCCTGGCCGCGCGCCAGCCCCGGACCGGCGTCTTGCGCATGGCACAGCCTCTGCTTCATCGCGTCGGCTTGCTTGCCGTTGAGCAACTGCGTCCGCTCCAGGCCGCTGAACGTGTCCAGATCGTACTGATAGAGGAAGTCCTCGGCAGGCTTCTGCGTGCCGTAGTCGATGTGGTTCCAGGTGCCCACCACTTGCCGCCCGTTGGGCTCGGTCATCACCGCGTAGATTTGCGACCAGGCCACGCCGGCCGGCGCGTTGGCGCTCCTCACCGGAATTCCCTGCCCGCCCCGCATCCAGCGAGCCGCCCACGCATGTTGCGTGACGTCGTAACGGAAGGCCGTAAAGTAGGTATCGGCCGTGCACTCGATGCAGTTGTCATACAGGATTCCCGGCTCCTGCGGCGCGCCCTCGTTAAAGCGCATCCAGTCCAACCAGCGCAGATTCACGCCTGTCAGCAGCGGCGTTACGCCATGGTTGGTCAGCGAGATGCTCCACACCGAAAAGGCGTCGGCGTTGGCCGGAGACTGCGGAGTGGGCCGTTGCGTGGTCACCACCAATGCCGCGTCGTACTCCACCCCAACCTCACGAATGGCCGTCCACTTTTCCGCATCCAGCGCCCGCGTCACCCAGACGACGATGTCCTGGTCCTTGGGCGAGTGGAAGTCCATCCAGCGGAACGGATCCTGCTGGGCGCACAAGGGCTGAGCGATCAACACAAACAGAAGAAAAATCTGCCTTTTACGACTCTCAACCAATTTTTCTAAGAAGTTGTTCAACTTCACCAATGGTCTCTTCCCCGCTGTAAACGCTCTCACGAACCGCATCGAACAAATCGCTGTAGGCTCGGAATTTCTTCACTCGCTCTTGGATGATTTCCCCGTTCGACATTGCAGGCCAGTTGTTCGCTACGGACTCGAGCACGGGACGCTGGTCCTTCCAAAGCTGAAGCGTGATCGCACGGTTCTCCCCAGAAACCGTCAACCAAATGTGAAATCTGTATGCTTTGTCCAAATCGACAGAAAACTCTTCCCGTCCCATAGGGTTGGCCATGATTCGCCACTCAAGCTTATTTGAACGCGTCTTCTCCAAAAGATCCTGCGCAAATTGGTCAAGTTTTTCGCTCATTGCTCCCCCTGTTCTGTCTCTGCTCGAACTCGCCCCGAGATTCCGCTCAGATCCTGCACAATCGTCAACGGATCGTTAAACAAATCCTTCTTCGCAGAGGCGCTTAACGGAAATTCCTCTTGTCTGAGCATATCCGCTATTCTCTGACAATTGGACTCCACATCCTTCAGTTTATCGGCATCGGAGCCAAGAAAACGATCGAACTCTCTGCCGTCTCGCGCCAGGCGAAGAACGATCTCCCGCACCTGGACGACCGCCTCCGCCCTCCGCTCGCACTCCGCCCATGTCGCGAACTGTTCGGCAAGACGCACAATTTCGGCAAAAGCATCTGCCGCATTCCGGTGATGTACAGCCTCGCGGGCTTCTGTGGCAGCCTGCTTCGCCCCGGTTGCCTGCCGCACTGCCAGAAGGGTCAACATCAGCCCCGCCGTTCCAACTCCAGCATTCGACCATTCGAACAAGTCGTGCACAATCATGCCAAATCTCTCCCGGCAAGCATAACGCACAAACTTGAATCCAGCTAAAGACTTGCAGCGCCTGCCCACGCGCACAACTCAACCAGAAGCAAGCTGCGAAATATCGCCCGATACTTCAATCATGCAGTAAGACAGGCTGCCCATTTCCGCCCCCGAAAAGCACTTCATCCTATCTGTTGTCCAGGTAACGAAGGAGTGTACATTTTCGTGAATCTTTGACCCGTTGGGATTGACGCCGCGCCCCGTCGGCGCTACTCTCAGCGCAGATACCGGATTTGGTAGCCCACGCCAACCCGCGGTCCCGCAAGGCAGCTCAGAGCAAAAGCTCAGCTCTGCTTTGCGCCCTCAATTTCCCCTCTCAAACCTTGACTGGTGCGCCCTCCCGTCTGCGGAGTGTGCATGCGCGTCTGTTCAATTCAACCTCACAACACCACACTGGAGGCGCTGGAAACCTTTGAAGATTGCTCTGGAGATCACGCCGAACCTTGAGCCCCTGTTCGGGACTCGCGATGAAAACCTCAGGCTGATGGAAGATTCACTCGGTGTCCGCATCGATCTTCGCTCCGACGCCGTGCACGTTGAGGGACCGGAAGAAGGCGTGTCGCGCGTCCGGCGCATTTTTGAGGACTTCGAAGCCCTGCGCCGCCTCGGAGTCAACCCGCATAATGGCGAACTGAACGGTATGTTGCGCCTGGTCGTGGCGGACGCTGCCACCACCCTGCGCTCCCTGGCCGACTCCGGCAAGCAGCGCTCGGCCGGCACCAAGCGCATTGTCCAGCCGCGCTCCATCAATCAGCGCAAGTACGTCGAGGCCATCGAGCAGAACGATATGGTCTTTGGCGTCGGTCCGGCTGGAACTGGCAAAACCTATCTGGCCGTCGCCATGGCGGTCGCCGCCATGAATGCCAAAAAGGTCAGCCGCATTGTCCTGGTTCGTCCCGCGGTCGAGGCCGGGGAGCGCCTGGGCTTCCTGCCCGGTTCGCTCCAGGAAAAGGTCGACCCCTATCTGCGCCCTCTTTACGACGCTCTCTACGACCTCCTCGACCCGGAGAAAGTCGACAAGATGCTCGAAAAGAACTCCATCGAGGTGGCGCCGCTGGCCTTTATGCGCGGCCGCACCCTCAACGACGCGTTCATCATCATGGATGAGGCGCAGAACACCACCATCGAGCAGATGAAGATGTTCCTCACCCGCATGGGCAACAACTCCAAGGCGGTCATCACCGGCGACATCACCCAGATCGATCTGCCCAACCCCCGCAAATCCGGGCTGTTGGATGCCATCAACATTCTCGACGGCGTCGAAGGCATCCAATTCTGCAACTTCGAAGACTGCGACGTGGTCCGCCATGCCCTGGTGCAGCGCATTGTGCGAGCCTACGAGTCGGTCAAATCGCAACAGCAGGAACTGCCGCTGGCGTTGGGCGAAGCCATCGAAGTTGGAGTTCCGTCCCGCGAAAACCGGCCCGCCGCACAGCCTCTCCAACCCTCCAAACCACAATAAATCTGTAACTCGCGTAGAATTGAAGATGAAACGGGGCCGAGCACGTTACGGCCCCGCTTACCATGATCCTCCTCGACCCAGATTTGGACCCCCACCCCACGCTGCGCACCTACGCGACGACGGGTTCTGCTGCGCCCGATCCGGCGGCAACTCCGCGCAGCCTTCGCCTCCCTTCCGCACGCACACTGGCACGTTTTCTCAGCGAGGCGCAGGCAGCCGTCCGCCTCAAGGGCCAGGTGACCGTACTGCTCACGACCGACTCCGCCATCCGCCGCCTCAACGCCCAGTTCCGCGGCAAGAACAAGGCAACGGACGTCCTTTCCTTTCCCGCCGAAGGCATTGGAGCCGAGGAACTCGCCGGCGATCTGGCCATCAGTGTTCCCACTGCGCTCCGTCAGGCGGTTGAACAGGGCCATTCCCTCTCCATCGAGATCAAGGTACTCATTCTCCACGGCTTGCTTCATCTCGCCGGCTACGATCACGAAGCCGACACGGGGCAGATGGCCCTTCGCGAGCGCCTTTTGCGCGCCCGTCTCAATCTCCCGAAGGGCCTCATCGAGCGCGTGGAAGCGCCGAAAGCACCGGTTTTGAAAGCGCGCGGCGTCAGCCGTGGCGCGAAGAGCCCCAAGAAGGTCGCGGCGGTCGCAGTCAAAGGAAAGCCTGTTGCGAAAAAGACGGGCTCTCGGCGATTGAAACCTAAAGTTCAGGTTGCCGTTGCGGCGGGCCGGACCAAGCCGCGCCCGTCCAAAACCGCGGCACGGGTTAAGCGGCCATGACCCCGCTCGTCATTGTCCTCATTCTTCTTCTAGCCGCCATTGAGACGCTGGCTTCCTACATGAGTCGCGTCTATTCCGAGTTCGGCAAGATCCTGGCCCGCGAGGTGGAAGAGAACCTGGACGCGTGGGAAGAGCAGGTTGAGCCGCAAATCGGCCTCACCCGCGAACACGCCGCCATCTCCGCCGCCGTTCTGCAGCAATTCACCCTCGGTCTTATCGCCCTGGAGTTCGGCGCCGTCCTCTTCGATCGCGCTCCCCGTCTGGGTCCGCCCACCCTTGGCGAGATCGCTCAGGCGGTTCTGGCCATGATTCTGGTGGTCGTCTTCTGCAACCAGCTTCTGCCCACACTGCTGTTCAACCGCACCCGCGGACGCTGGGCCGTGCGCCTCGTCTGGCCCATCCGCCTGCTGCTTTGGATTGTCACTCCCATCACCGTCTTCGTCCGCTTCTTCTTCTCCGTTGCCGCGTTGGCTGAGGAGCCGGCCAGCCCCGAGGAAGAGAACGCCGTGGATGTCGAGGCACTGCTGGAAGCCGGTGAGGAAGAAGGCATTCTGGAGGAGAACGACCGCGACCTGGTCCGCTCCGCCGTCGAGTTCGGCGACAAACTCGTCCGCGACGTGATGACGCCCCGGCCGCAGGTCTTCGCCGTTCCCGAAACCCTCACCCTTGAGGAGTTTCTGGAGCAGCTCCGCGAACACAACTTCTCCCGCGTCCCGGTCTTTGCCGGCTCCATCGACAACGTCACCGGCCTCGCCTTCGCCCACGACCTGCTGCAAATCGCCGACGAGGAAGCCCGTACCCGCACCGTCGCCAGCATCCAGCGGCCAGCGGCCTTCGTCCCCGAGACCAAGCGCGGCTACGAGTTGCTGCGCGAGATGCAGCGTGAAAAACAGCACATGCGCATCGTGATCGATGAATACGGCGGCGTCTCCGGCCTGGTCACGATTGAGGACCTGCTGGAGCAGATCGTGGGCGACATCCGCGACGAGCACGAGGAAGACACCCCCATCGAAGGTCCGCAACGCGAGCCGAGCGGCGTCTGGCTGGTTTCCGGCAGCTTTCCAGTCGATCAGTTGGCCGATCTCTTTGGCGAGCCCTCCGGTCTGGGCGATCTGGGCGGGCCGTACGAAGCCACAACCGTCGGCGGCCTGGTCAGCGAGATCGAGGGCCGCATTCCTCTTCCCGGCGAGGTCGTTCTGGTGGAGTCCGCCGGCCTGCGCATGGAAGTCGTCGCCTCCACCGACCGCCGCGTGGAACGGTTGCGCATCTTCCCGCCCCCCGAAGCCAGCCCGGAACTCGCCTCCTAAAGCCCTGTAAATGCCGGGTGCCCCAAATCCCAATTTTGGAACCTGGGCCACCCGCCACTGCAGCGATGTCAGGCTCCGGTCTTAGCTCTTATGGACGACCTCGAACGAGTACCCGTCCGGATCAAGCACATCGGCGGCATAGTATCCCGGATAGTATTCGACGCGCGCACGCGGTGAGATGTTGTCTTTGGCGCCCGCAGCGATCGCAGCCTTGTAAAATTCATCGACCTTTCCGTTGTTTTCGGCCTTGAAGCCCCAGTGAATTGCGGCCGGATCGGGTTTTCCCTGCTGGAGCCAGAAGAATGCCTGCTTTCCATCGCCAAATCCCCACTGGTCCGGATGGCCGCCTTGGCCCTTGTAGGGCAGGAAGAATTTGATGTTGAGAGGCTTCAAGGCCGCCTCATAGAACGCCAGTGAGCGCTCGATATTGCTGACAGTCAGAATCATGAAACCGAGCATCGTTCTCTCCTTCAGATTGCGAGTGCTTCGACGGCCTTTTCGCCATTGGGTACAGCATAGATCGCAAGCGACGGTATGTTCATGCCCTCTGCCCTTACGGTTTGTATATCGTCGATTCCAATGAAGCCCAGAATCTGGCGGAGATACGGCTCGACAGTATCCCATGGCTTCCAAGGTCCCTCACTAAAGACGCCGCCTGATGCAAGCACCAGGATCGCCTTCTTGCCTTTCGCAAGCCCCTCTACTCCGGCGCCAGCGTAGTTGAAAGTCTTGCCGGCGCGCACAACATGGTCAATCCACGCCTTCAAAGAAGAGGGAATGCCGAAATTCCACATGGGGCTGGCAATCACTAATAAGTCCGACGATAGGAGTTCTTCAGTGAGCTGGTTCGACAGATGCAACGTCTCTTTCAGCGATTCTGCCTCCACAGGGTCTTTCGTGAAAATTGCTTTCAGGGCAGGTTGATCCAAGTGGGGAAGGTTGTCCTTTGCCAGGTCGCGGACAACAACCTTTGCCTCCGGGTACTGAGCTTCAAGCCGTTCCCTCAGCTTACGAGTCAATTTGCGGCTCGCCGACTCGGCTCCGCGAGGGCTCGATTCGACAATCAGAATCTGGTTCATAGCTGCTCCTCCAAGTTCGTGCTTACCTATTGTTGAGTGGGGTTGCCCCTTGGCGGGTGGCCCAGGTCCCGCTTTTGGGAGATGGGAAAACCTCAAGGCTCAATCGTAGCCCATTCAGTCAAGCGCATTTGAATCATCGTTTATAGACGAAACAAAGTCTAAGCCGTGATCCACCACCCGCGCAGGAGGCGGCATCCAATCAAACGTTACCCCCTATCGAAAAATGCCGTAAACTCAATCAGGAGCGTTTCCCCCTTTGAAATCCGGATTTGTTGCCATTCTCGGCCGGCCCAACGCTGGCAAAAGTACCCTGCTCAATGCCCTCATCGGCGAAAAAGTAGCCATCGTCTCGGCCAAGCCGCAGACCACCCGCAACCGCATCGCTGGCGTGGTCGAGGTGCCTGAGCGCAAGGGCCAGCGGCCGGCCGCGCAAATCGTCTTTGTCGATACGCCCGGCGTGCACAAGCCCGGCTCTCACCTGGACCGCCGCATGTTGCAGGAGGTCTACGAGGCCCTGGAGACACGCGACCTGGTGCTGGTCCTCATGGATGCCACCCGCCGCGTCCAGCTCGAAGCCATCGCCGCACCGGTCGCCGCTGAACCGATCCCGGCGGACGGCGAGCAAGCTGCGGTTCCAGCCTCTGAAGAACCGACAACAACCTCCGAAGAGCCGGCTGCAAGCGCGGAAGCATCGGTTCCACCGTCAACCTCTCCCCGCCATGAGCGCACTAATTGGGCCAGCGAAGACGAATTCCTCTTCGGCCTGATTCGCAAAGTGGACTGCCCGGTCTTCCTGGTGCTGACCAAAATCGACCTGGTGGCCAAAGACCAGCTTCTGCCCCTGATCGACAACCTCACCCGCCAGTACGGCTTTGCCCAGATCATCCCCATCAGCGCCCGCAAGCGTGACGGCATGGAGCTGCTGGTCAACAAAATTGTCGAGATTCTGCCCACCGGCGAGCGCTATTACCCCAAGGACCAGTACACCGACCAGCCCCAACGCTTCATGGTGGCCGAGCTGATCCGTGAGCGCATCCTGGTCGAAACCGGCGAGGAAGTTCCCTACGCCTCGGCGGTAGTTATTGAGCGCTTCGAGGAGCCACCACCGTTCGTCCCCAGGAAGAAGGGCGCAGTCCCCAGCCGCGCGCCTCTGACCCGCATTTCCGCTGTGATTTACTGCGAGCGCGACGGCCAGAAGGCAATTTTGATTGGCAAAGGAGGCTCCAAGCTGAAGGACATCGGCACCGGCGCACGCCGGCAGATCGAATCCCTGCTCGGCACCCGGGTTTACCTGGAACTGCACGTCATCGTCGAGCCCGGCTGGCGCGAGTCGAAGAGCTTTATCGAATCCCTCGACTGGCGCAACCAGTTGGAGAAGCTCGGCGAAACCCAGATCACCGAAAAGCCGTCGGACGAAACCGAATAAAAGCCTTACCTGCGCAAGAAAGACCTTGACGGCCGAAGAGCCTTCAAGGTCTTTCTTTTGTTTGCCATCGATGACGTCTAATCCGCTGAAACAGCTTCCCTTGGCTCGTCCTCTGTCACCGGCTTCTGCCCCTTTGAAACAGCTTCCCGTGGCTCATCCTCCGGGACCGGCTTCTGCCCCTTGTAGTCGGAGAAGTGGACCACGTTGTCGTAGGCATCCTTGATCAGGTCTTGCAGGGGGATAACGCTGCCGTTCACGCGTTGCTCGTCCAAAAGGTCCAGATCCACGTCGGCCACAATCATCTGCTCCTGGTTGATGGTGCCTTCCGCGGCGATTCCGTCACGCGCAAAGAAGTAATCGGAAGGCGTAAGGATGGCGGCCTGTCCGTAGTTCGTCGCCATATAGGGCACCAGCGGCAGATTCCCCACTGTTCCGGTCACCGCAACGTAAATCTGGTTCTCGATGGCGCGGGCCTGCGAGCAGTAGCGCACACGGCAAAAGCCTTCGCGCCCGTCCGTGCAGGAGGGGACGAACAGAATCTCGGCACCGGCCTCGGCCATGACGCGCGCCACCTCGGGAAACTCGACGTCATAGCAGATCAGGATGGCGATGTTGCCAAAGTCGGTGTGGTAAAGATAGAGGCCATGACCGCGGCTGAGCTGGTAAGGACCGCTCTCCGTGGGGGTCAGGTGGACCTTCTTTTGGCGAAAAACCTGCCCGTTGGGCGTGAACAGGTGGGCCGCGTTGAAGACCTTGCCCCTCTGGAAGACGGGATGGGTGCCGCCGATGATGTAGATGCCCGTCTCCTGAGCCAGGCGCAGAAAGAGCTCTTCATACTGTGGCGCCATCCGCGCCAGGCGCCGCACCGCAAGGGCCGGCGCAGGCTCATTGATGTAGCTGAGCAACTGCATGGTGAAAAACTCGGGGAAGAGAACGAAGTGGGCCTTGTAGTCCTTGGCGCTGCGCACAAAAAACTCCACTTGGTGCGCAAAGTCCTCAAAGCAGCTGATGGGCCGGAGCAGGTACTGGACGGCGGCAATCCGCACCCGCCGTGGGCGGGGAGTGCCACGCATAGCCTCGGCGGCGGCCTGTTCCAGGGCCGCGTGCTGCAGGCTGGCCTGCAAGCTGACCGAGGAGGTGTACTCCGGGTTCAGCCATTCCAGCACCGTGGCGAAGCCGTGCGATTCAACATCCGCCATGTAGCCCGGCACCACATCCAGAACCACCAGCCCGTTATCGAGCTGAAAGCTCAGCGCCGGGTCCCTGCGCTTGCCGTCCACTACGTCTGCCACGTACTCCTTGGCCGTCATCTGCCCCGCCAGCGAGGAATAGCCGGGGATACGGCCTCCGGTGAGCAGCCGCTTGATGCCGCGGTCCCTGATCAAGTCCTTGCGCGCCTCGTAGAGCGCCGAACCGATGCCCTGCTGGCGCACATCGGGATCCACACCCATGTCGGCGCCATACAGCGTCTTGCCCAACGGATTGTGGGTTTCAAAGGTTCCCTCGCCGGTGATCGACGACCAGTTTGCCGACTCGGCGTAGTCGTCCCAATCGATCAGCAGCGAACTGGCTGAACCCACAACTCTGCCTGCCAGGTCGCAAGCCACCAACTGGCCATCCGGAAAGACCTCCAGGTGACGCGCCAACTGTTCCGCTCTCCACGGCGACTGGCTCGGGAATGCGCGGCGCTGCAGTTCGATCACTGCGGGAATGTCGTCCAGCGTCATCTGCCGGATACTGAAGGGCACTACGAGTTCGGCGGTATCGCCCATGGGGAATGCTCCTGATCCTCACTGAGAGCCACACCCGACAGTCTACCCACGCTATGTTCACCACAGTTTTACAGTCTGTTCAATTCTTTGGCATCGAACACAGTTTGGCCATCCAGAGTGCTGTTCGAGGACGCCCGGAATCCGGCCAAGCACCTCAAAGAGCTCTCAGACGGCGCGCACGCTGCCCCGCCCGCTGGCCTTCACCGCGTACATGCGAATATCGGCGGCGCCGATCACGGAGTGGACCTGGGAGCCGTCAGCCGGCGCTGTAGAAAGACCGACGCTGGCGCTCACACTCAGTTCCAGCCCGCTTTTCAAGCGAAAGCGGGTCCTCATCAGCGCAGCGAGCAGTTGCTTTGCCTGTTCGAGCGCCGTTTCGGTCCCGGTTTCGGGCATCAGGATCACGAATTCGTCCCCGCCGTAGCGAAAGAACCAGTCCTGCTTGCGGCTCAACTGCTGCAGCCGCCCCCCAGTCAAGGCGAGCAGCTCGCTGCCCACCAGGTGGCCGTACTGGTCATTAACCAGCTTGAAGTGGTCCAGGTCGAGAAACGCCAAACTCACCGGCAGTTTCAGGCGCTTGCATCTCTCCAGTTCCCGGTCCAGCACTTCATAGAGATAGCGCACGTTGTAAAGACCGGTGGTGTCGTCCGTGATGGTCAACTGCTGGATGCGCGCTACATCCCGCGCGTTTTCAATGGCAATGGCGGCGTGGTCGGCCAGAATGTGAAGAAACGCGATGGTATAGTCGTCCATTTGGTCGGAGCGGGGATTGAAGATCTCGATGGCGCCATAGGTTGCCTTGCGCCCGCGCAGGGGCAGCGCGATCACCGACCGCACCTTGTACGGCTTGTCCCCGAGCGCCTCTTTCAGCCTCGGATCGTTGACCGCTTCAGGAACGATCAGCGTCTCCCCGTGCTCCACCACCCAGCCGGCCACGCCCTCGCCCACCTTCACGCGCAAGTCGCGCAGGGCGGCCTCTTCTCCCCCCGCCGCGATGGCGTAGTAGAGCTCCTGGCGCGCCTCGTCCAGCATCAGAAGCGTCCATAGATCCGCTTCGATGAACCGCTCCATGTGCTCGATGATGGTGCGCAAAATGGCGTCCAAATCAAAGCTTGAAGTGAGTGAGCGCGCCACCTGATGGAAGACAAGGAGGTCTTCCAGAGGCATACGGCCTTCGGTATCTTTGATCATTCTGGAGTCCATTTTCCGGAATCTATTGGCAATTCTGCGAGATGTTGTTCTTGGGGAGCATATTAAGGCGCGCGCCTCAACGCTGCAAGCATACGCCGTTCCCAGCCGGTCGCGTCTCAACCACCGATATGCACCATCGACCGCGACGGTTTCAGGAAGCCAGGCTCGCCGATATGATGGCGCGCCTCCTTACCCGCAATGGTATGAACAATATAAGCCGCTAGTTCCGCATCGCTGGCTCCCGCCCGCAAGCGCCCATAAAGGTCGTGCTCCACCTGGGAAAAGAGGCAGGTGCGGATCTTGCCGTCCGAGGTCAGCCGCACACGGCTGCACGCACCGCAAAAAGCCTGGCTCACCGGCGCAATGATACCGATCTCGCCCACCCCATCGGCAAATCCGTAACGCCGCGCGGTTTCGCTGGAATCGCGCGCCGGCAGCTCCACCAGCGGCAGAGCCCGACTGATACGCTCGACGATTTCTTTGAGCGGCACGACAATCTCCGGCGTCCACAGCCGGCCCTCTTCGAGCGGCATGAACTCAATGAACCGCACCACCACATTTTCCCGGCGCGCGAAGTGGGCAAATCCCTCGATCTGGCCGTCGTTGAAGCCGCGCAGCAGAACGCAGTTGATCTTCAACGGCGTTAGCCCGGCCTCACGTGCGGCGCGAATCCCCCTAAGCACGGTTTCAAAGCTGCCCGGAACCCGCGTGATGCGTTCGAAGGTGGGCGCGTCGACCGCATCCATGCTCACCGTCACCCGGTTGATCCCGGCGTCCTTGAGCGGCACAGCCAGCTCCTCCAGCAGGTGGCCGTTGGTGGTCACAGCCAGTTCCAGCAGCTCGCGTTCTACCGTCCGGAGGCGCACCAACTCCCGCACCAGATCGAGTAGTCCGCGGCGCAACAGCGGCTCTCCTCCGGTCAGCCGAATCTTGGTGATCCCCAAGCCCACAAAGACGCGAATCAGCCGCAGGTAGTCGTCGATCTCTAGCTCGGGATACTGCGCACCGTGCTCCCCGGTGCGGCAGTAGACGCACTTATAGTTGCAGCGGTCGGTGATGGAGACGCGCAGATCATGAATGACGCGGCCGTGGCTGTCGGTGAGCCGTGGGTGGGACGCGACTGTCGTGGAGTCGAGAGGGGGAGCAGTAGCCATGGGCGAATCCAGAGCGTACCTGGCCTAGTCCAGCCGCGGAGTACCCCGGCGTAGCGCAACGCCAGCTACGCCGAATACAACGATGATGGCGACCGCGATGGCGAAATAGTAGGCGATCGGATGCGCCCAGCCCGGCGAATAAGTCAGATCCTGTCCCACCCACAACAGCAGAATGATGGCAATCACCGAAAACTGGCCGGCAATCACCAGGAAAGTGTGGCCCAGGTCGCGCCGCTTGTCCAGCGCTTCCACCTGGTCGGGGGTCAGATGCTGCTCTTCGGGGGGAAGAAGAGAATTTGCCATGTCGATCTCCTTGCGGGCCTTGTTTTCAGCCTCCAGGCCCGGCCGCATACTGTCTCGATTCAATCACAAGGCGGGGTGTGAACGCCAGTGAAGAACGGCAGCCGCGGCCCGGCTCCAAGCTGCGGAGCCGGGCCGGATGCCGTGCCTATTTGAGCGGGTAGCCGACCGACTGCGCGTAGAGTGCGCGCTTGGTCGCGGGAAGCGCAAGCGCCGCCGCAATGGAAGGCGCGTCCTGCTGGCCGTGCAGCGCATAGAACCATGCGTTCAGCCCCTCGGAGGCCGCGAACAGGTAGACGTTCTGGCCGATGAAGCCCACATCCACCTGGGCCCAATCGTCCTTGACCGCGGCCACGTAAACCAGCGTCACGGCCGATTGCCCGGCCGGCGGCGCACCCATCTTGGCGCGCAGGTCGCCCGCCACAACCGGCCGCAGATTGTTGGCCTCCGCCTCGTACACGTAGACTCCCCCGGGTAGGACCACGTCGATCTCGATGTCCTGGCTGTTCATGGCAGAAGGCGCCGTGCGGCCCAGTCCTGCCTTCACGTCACGCAAGCGATTCACGCCAAAGGCCGCCCACAGCAGGTTGGAGAGCGTCTGCAGAGGCAGCGGCTGCTCGCGGAAGGCGCGCGTGGTCTTCCGCAGGGACAACGCTTGCATCAGGGGCATGCCAGCCGCGATCTGGGGCTTGGGCAACTGGATGGGTTTCAAGTCCTGAGCCGGCAAAGCCGATGCACCTGTCAGCAACAGGAACAGCAGGCCAGACGACAGGACTCTCCTCAAAGAGAGGAAGCGAGAGGAAATGCGCATGATTTCACCTCGAAGGATGCGGTTGTGCACGCCTGCCTCCGAGGGTGTGCGAAACAAGGGGAAGAAGAGGCCGTACTGCCTGCCGCGGCAACGGCAAAACTCCGGCCGAAACCGCGGCTCAGGGTCCTGCTACTCGGTCAAAAACGCCAATGTCTGCAAACCTGTGATATCGAATGGTTTGCGGCAGCGAACATTGACGCAGGACAATTTGTCGTCGCGTCTTACCATGTAGGATTGCGCCTTGGCAAAGCGCGCTCGATCCCGCTCGTCAGCTCCGCGCGGCACTTGTGCCCGCTTGCGGCGAACCACCCAGGTCACCTTGTATTCTCCTGCCTGCCCGCACTTCGGACAGACCAGAGTATGCGTGCGTTGCTCCGTTGTTTCGTTGAAAAATTCCCGTTCTTCCATGACCTTATGCTTCTCCGCTCTTCCACTCCGGAAGAATCTATTCCATACTCAGCCTTGCCATGACGAAACGCAAGCCAGCAACATTCTCAGCCAGCAAGGCGGTAAAGGCCAACGCGCGGGAGCGTGTCGGACAGCCCAAACCCGCGCGCGTGATCGATACCGAACCACGCGTCGGCCGCGAAATCAAGCATAAACCCAACCTTGAAGAAATCATCCGCGAGGAGGAGTAACCATGGCCAAAGCCGTTGGCGTAGGCGGTGTTTTCCTGAAGTCCCACGATCCACAAGCCCTGGCTGCCTGGTACGCCACCCACCTGGGGATCACCAGCCTGGATAAAACTTCGCTTGTCTTCGACGGTCCTGAAGCGGCCGGGATGACTCTCTTTTCTTCTTTTCCCAAGGAAACAGCTTACTTTGGGGACGGGCCGCAATCCTTCATGCTGAATTTCAGGGTGGACGATCTGGACCAGTTGCTGGTCGCTCTCGCCGCCGCGGGGGTGAGGATCGACCCCAAGCGGGACGACTATTCCTACGGACGCTTTGCCTGGATTTGGGATCCCGAGGGCAACCGCGTGGAACTGTGGGAACCGGTACCGGAGGGATGAGTGCGCCCTTCCGAGGCACTGTTCGGCAGTAAGACGGCACGTAAGACGTAAGACCACGCGTAAGACGGAGTTTCTGCTTCCCAGCGGTTTCGTCTTACGCTGCCTTACGGGCGTCTTACAACTGTCGGACAGCCGTAAGGCACCGGTAAGACGGCGACGCCTCCATAAAAAACTGTCTCACGGACGAGAAAGACTGTAAGGCCCCGGAAGCGCCGGCGCGGACACCTTCTCCGCCGGCTCCGCTTCCCCATGCGCGGCCGTCCGCTGGGAGAAAATACGGAACTGCACCACCAGATCCAGCAGCACCGGAACCGGCCTCCCGTCCTTCATGGCCGGCTCGAAACTGGCCTTGCGGATGGCTGCCACCGCATTCTCGTCCAGGCCGAAGCCGATGGGCCGCCCGACGGCAATCTCCTGCGGCTTTCCGTCCGCCCCGATCACCGTGTGATAGAGCGCCATGCCGGCCACGCCGTTGGCCTGGGCAAACTCATTTGAATCCGGCTCGAAGGTGCTCAGCAGGCGCGCCTTCCGATCCACCGTATTCTGGCGAAAAATGCCCGGATCCTTGGGCCGGTAATCGGCCCGCTCGGCCACGGCCTGGTAGTAGAGCTTCCAGAAGCCGGGCATCGCCGCCATCATGCGCTCGTCGAGCCCTGAGGCAAAGATCTGGTCGAGCGCGCCCCTCAACACCAGCCTGGCGTGCGCCGGTGACGTTGTGGTGGTTACGCTCCTTGGGTCGGCCGGGCGTTCGGCTGCGGGCGTAGCGTCAATGGAGGCCTTCAACTGGTCGGCCTCGCTCACCTCGGCAGGCTCCGCGGACACAGAGGCGGCTCCCTGTGCCGGTTCAGAAGATTCTCCGCGCTTCTGCTTCCCTGCCCCCTTGTTCTTCTTGGGCTTCATCACGATCTCGCGATCAATGGTGATTTTAACGATCTTCTTTTTCGGAGTGATTCGAACCCGGTCGACGGCCTTGGTCGGATCTTCGTACGCCAATTGACCCACAAAGTGCAGCCCGTAGCGCCCGCCCTCGAGTTCGAGCTTGTGCTTGGTCAGGCGCACAAGGTCAATCTGGAATGCGCTCAGAGTATAGGAGCCCTGCGCGGAGTGGCCGATGATGCGCCCGTGCTCGTCGAAAGCCAGCGCGTTGTCCAGATAGCCGCCGCGCAGATAGAGCGCTTTGCCGATCAGCATCTGTTTCAGTTCTTCTTCCGTGATGCCGCTGGCCTGCGGGGTCTCTGCTTCGCCTTGCGCGGAGGCTTGCGGAGCGGCGGGTGTTGCCGCGGTCGGCTGCGGGGCCTGTGCCGGTTGACTTGCTTGCGGCTGAACCGTCTGTGCGGGGTCGGGGGGCTGTTGCGCCGGCGAGGTGGTACCCACTGTCAACAGCAACGCTGTGAAGCCAGCCAGCGTGCCACAACGAACCGCAACCGGCACACAACAACGCCAGCTAAATCGAAACCAGGAGATCGACATCAGGATGGGCCTTTGATCGACACTCTAACAGGATTTCATTCGACTGGCGCAAAGGGAATGGCGCCTTTGGGTTAGCTGGACTCATTCCTGCGCCCCGCGGGCCGCTTCAGTCGCCAGAGAATGCGGCGGAAGAGCCCAAGCGCGCGCCGCGTGTCGTCCGGATTGAGTCCCAGGCGGCGTATCAGAAGACGAAGGTCATGGCGGTTGGCAGCTTGCATTGAATTCGGAGAGTAGCCCGCCGCGCTCATCGTCTCTTCGATCAGCCCTGACAACAATTCGAGCGTGCCGGAGGAAACGGCCGAACCGGGGTTGGGCAGGGTCGAGGACTCAGCGCCCCCTGCGACCGGAATTGGTGCGGACGTCACTTCCTGCGCAGAAAACACGCGCGAGGACAATTCGTACAGGCACACGGCGACCGCCTGCCCCAGGTTCATGGACGGCTGGCGGACGTCGGTCGGGATCTCCACCAGCACGTGGCAGTACGAGAGGTCATCGCGGCTGAGCCCGTGGTTTTCCGGGCCGAAGACCATGGCGATGCGTCCGCCCCGGGCCAGTTCGCGTTCGACCAGGGAGCCAAGTGCCGGCAGTTGAACCACTTGCTGTTCAGCCTTCCGGTAGGTGAGTGTTCCGGTGCCCACCACCAGCGTGCACTCGGCGAGGGCCTCGGGCAGAGACGCAGACTCCTTTGCGTCCCGCAGCAGTTCCGGCGCTCCCACCGCCGAGCGCGCCTCGCGCCAGTGCGGCGTATACGGCTCGACGACTCCCAAATTTTGAAAGCCGAAATTGGCCATAGCGCGGGCCGCAGCCCCCATGTTGAGGGGATTGCGCGGGCGCACCAAAATCACGTCAAGACGGTCGCGTTGAGTTTCAGGGAGCAAGAGATGATTGTAGGGCGGTTGCTGCCACCTATGCCAATTTGCCGGCCTGCACGCAAGGAATCGCAGTCGCCGTTGCCGGCTCTCTCAGCCTTCCTGCGCCTCATTTGAAAGAATGATGTGAAAGGGAGATTCACATGCGCAAGCGCCGCCTTGGAAGTGGGCCGCTGGAGATTTCGGAGTTGAGTTTTGGAACCTGGCTGACGGTGGCCGGCGGAGTTGGACGGGAGCAGGCGATCCGCTGCATCCATGCGGCTGTCGAGCACGGAATCACGCTCTTCGATACCGCCAACCAGTACGGAGCGGGCGAGGCGGAGCGGGTACTGGGAGAGGCACTCAAGGCATTCCCCCGCGACCGCTACATGATTGCGACCAAGCTCTATTTTCCCGTGGGCGACGAGCCGGACCAGGGGCTTTCCGCAGCACAAATCGAAAAGCAATTGGATCGTTCGCTGGAGCGTCTGGGTGTTGACTTCATCGATCTTTACCAATGCCACCGCTATGACAAGGAAACGCCGCTCGAAGAGACTCTTGGCGCACTGGACAGGGCGGTCAAGTCAGGCAAGGTGCGCGCCATCGGCTTCAGCGAGTGGACCGGCGAGCAGATCGGAGCGGCCGCAGTCATTGCGAGCGCAAACGGGCTGACGGCATTCTGCTCAAGTCAGCCGCAGTACTCCATGCTCTGGCGGAAGCCGGAAAGAAAAGTCTTCCCCGCCTGCCAAAAGCACGGAATCGGAAATCTGGCCTTTTCGCCCCTGGCGCATGGCGTTCTGACCGGCAAGTATGCGCCGGGGCAGCCGCCACCAGCAGGCAGCCGCGCCGCCAGCGAAGAGATGAATCTCTTCATGGAAACAGCAGGACGACACTACCGCTCGGATTACCTTCTCGATGCGGTCGCGCAATTGAAGCCGATTGCCGCTGAACTGGGGTTGACCATGGCGCAGATGGCCCTGGCCTGGGTATTGCGAAGGCCGGAAGTGGCTTCGGCGATCATCGGAGCCTCGCGCCCGGAGCAGATTGCCGACAATGTGCGTGCGGTGGGGGCTGAATTGCCCATCGACGTGCTCGAGCGGATCGACCAAGCCGTCGGCGGCGTTGTCACCTGGGAGTAAGAACCGAACCTTGACTTGCGCAGGACCGACCTCGCCTCAACATAGAGACGCAGGTCAGCCCTGCCTTAAGCTCCAAAAACTGCGGTCGCCCTATTCCGCTTTGGCGATCGCGTCGACGTGGACGCTCTTCTTGTCCGGGTCGGCGGTTGCAGTCACCGTGACGTGCTCGCCGTAGAAAGCCTTCACGGCGTCGGGGTTGTCGATGGTCCAGACGGCCTTCTTCTCTTCGTCCACGAAGACCGGGGCCATGCCGCCATCGATGCATTTCTTCACGCAAGCCGCGCCTTCACCGGCATGCTTGGCGCCACACATCGAGTCGGAAATCCATCCGTTGATTTTGGTTGCATCGGCGGCGCCGGCCGCTGCCGCGGTCAGCCCAAAGACAGCTACAAGCAACGCTAGGGTACGCTTCACGAAAACCTCCTGGGGAATGGGGGAATCTCGTTCAGCCTTCATCATGCTCCCGCGCCCCGGGCTTCGACAAGGGTTTTCCGATTCAGGCCTTGGCTGGGGACAAGTATTGCCCGTGCGCTTCTTGCTTGCCTGCAAGGCTCTCGCGCCTGGCTTCGACGCTCTTGAGCGTCCCCTCGTAGCGCTGGGACGCTGCCGAGAAGCGATTGATCAGCTCGGAGGTCTTGATGAGGAAGCCCGGACTCTTCTCCCGAATCTCATCCAGAATCGGCGCAAATTTGGCCAGCAGGAAGAAGCCCTCTCCGTTGCAATCCACAAACAGCTCCGCGGAAACAGCGCCGTGCAGCACCATGGCCGCTGCCATCTCCCAGTAGGTAAGCACCTGGCGCAGCCAGGCGTTATGCGGGTCGGCGGGATTTGATGCCACCGCGAAGAATTCCTCGGCCGTGGCCGGCCAGAACTCGCCCGTGATCCACGCACGCGCCTCGCGCATCAAGGCTTCTGTGCGCAATTCATAGAGCCTAAGAATGATTTCGGCATCGGCAGGGGTTGCGAGCATACGTTCCATTTTGGGTTTCTCCGCTGCCTCATACTAACGGATTCAGCCAAACCGCGCTTCACCCTCAGGAAGGAGGGACTCGTTAAGCAGACGTGTTGACCAGGCTTCCTGTTCCCTGCCCGTTCTGCACCAGGTAGCTGGCCAGGTCCTGCAACGCGCCCTGGGTGCTCCCGGAACTGAGCGCGTCCGACAACTTGGCAACCAGCGTATCGAGCGCGCTGGATGAGCTGGTAGAACTGGATGAACTGGTGGACGACGAGGCATCCTCAGCCTGCAAATCCGTCTTCAGCTTGGCCACGTCCGTCTTTGCAGCAGAGCTATTTCCTGAAGCCAGATCCTTGAGCAGAGAAACCATATCCTTGCTCAGATTGCTGTCGGTAGACTGGCTTTCCTGGGCCGTCAAATCGGTCTTGAGTTTGGCAAGGTCAGCTTTTGCCCCGGAAGTATCTCCAGACGCCAGAGCCTTGAGCAGCGCAACCATATCCTGCGTTAGCTTATCCAACGAACTGCTGGAACTGCTGGCAGTCGACGTGGAACTCAGCGTGGTGGCGCTCGTTGACGCGGTTTTAGTCGTGCTAGCAGTAGAAGTCAGTGCTGCTGCAAGCGTGCTATCCAGAAGCGATGCCGATGAAATTGCAGAGATGGACAAGCTAGCCTCTTTCGAAATATGAAGGTTGCCTGGCTATCGACAGAAGCGGAAAAAGATTTCAGGGTACTTTAGTTTTATTTTGAGCAGCATCCACCCGGTGGGGCGAGCGCCTTTCTTCTATAGACAGAGCAGCAATTCAAAACGCAGCCAGCGATGCTTAGATCGCGGTACCTGCGGCGCAGCAATTCTGCCTGCGCCACAGGCCCACATCGTCAGATTGTCGCTGCCGATTACGCCGGCTGCAACTCCTTCTTGTCGCCCTTCTTCTCCACCACCGGCCCGTGCGTCTCAGCCGTCGGGGTCGGCGGTGCATCCCCAATCCGCTTGGAGTAGCTGCAAACCACGGCAGGAGCCGTCTCCGCAGGTGCAACTGCCTTCTTCGCGCGCTTCTTCGGTGCGGTCGTTTCCTCCACTGCCTTCTTCTTGTTCGGGCATTCGAGGTAGATGCCGTCCTTCAGCGTCTTTTCGAGCAGATAAGGGCTCTTGCACTCCGGGCAGACTTTGGCGACCGGCTTGTAGTTCGAAGTAAAGTCGCACTTGGGATAGTTGGTGCAACCCCAGAAGATATTGCCCCGGCGCGCTTTCCGCTCAGCCAGATCGCCCAATCCACACTTCGGACACTTGAGCCCTTCAATCAGGTTCTGCTTCACGTACTTGCACTTCGGGTAACCGGAGCAGGAGACAAACTCCCCGTAGGCTCCCTGCCGCAGCACCAGCGGCTTGCCGCATTGCGGGCAGTCTTCGCCTGTCGGCACCGGCGTTGCCTGCTTCTGCTGCTGCTTCTGGCTCAGCTTGCGGAAGGTCTTGCAGGGCGGGTCCTCGTTGTACCCCGGACAGGACATGAACATGCCGAACGGCCCGCGCCTCAGCACCATCACCCGGCCGCAATTCTCGCAGTACTCGTCGGTATCGCCCGCCTCCTGCGCTTCCGGCGTATTCATGTCCGGCTTGGCGGCAGTGTTTTCCTTGGTGAATGTGCAGCTCGACGGATCTTTCTTGTTGTAGGCCGAACAAGCAAAGAAGCTGCCGAATTTGCCCCACTTCAAAAGCAGAGGCGAACCGCACAAGTCGCACTTTTCGTCCGTCACCTGCTCCATCCGCTTGATGTCTTCCATCTTCGTGCCGGCGTCCTTGAGCTCTTCCTCAAAGTGGCCGTAGAAGCCATTCAGCAGGTCGGTCCAGCGTTCCTTGCCTTCCTCGATGTCGTCCAGTTCTTCTTCGAGACGCGCCGTGTACTTGGTGTCGAAAATGTACGGGAAGTTCTTCACCAGCAGGTCGCAGACCACCACCCCAATCTCGGTGGGATAGAAGCGCCCGCGCGATCCTCCATGCTTCACCACGTACTCGCGGTCCTGGATCGTCGAGATGATCGAAGCGTAGGTCGAGGGCCGTCCAATGCCCCGTTCCTCCAACTCCTTCACCAGCGAAGCTTCGTTGTAGCGCGGAGGCGGCTCGGTGAAGTGCTGCTCATCCTCGAGATTTTCGAGCGCCAGTTTCTTCACGCCGTCCAGACTGGGCAGCTTGCTGGCCGACTCGTCGTCTTCGTCCTTCTTCTCCTCAACGACTTCGTAAACCTTCAGGAAGCCGTCGAAGCGCAACACCGAACCCGATGCGCGGAAGTCGTACGTCTTGCCCGTCTTCGCCGAAACAGCTGCGATTTTCGCCGTGGTCACATCAAAGACCGCCGGCGACATCTGCGAAGCAACAAAGCGCTGCCAGATCAGCCGGTAGAGTTTCAACTGCTCCTCGGTCAGGTAGCGCTCAATCGACTCCGGCGTCCGCGATGCATCCGTGGGACGGATGGCTTCGTGCGCGTCCTGCGCGGCCTTTTTGCCCTTGTACACATTCGGCGTCGCCGGCAGATACTGCGCGCCAAGGTGCTTGGTGACCCACTCCCGCGCCGCTTCGACGGCATCCGGCGAAACACGCGGCGAATCGGTACGCATGTAGGTAATCAGGCCGGTTGTGCCCTCCGGCCCCAGGTCCACGCCTTCATAAAGCCGCTGCGCCACGCCCATGGTGCGGCGCACGTTGAAGCCCAGCTTGTTCGAGGCATCGCGCTGCAACTGGCTGGTGATGAACGGAGCCACTGGCTTGCGCTGCTGTTCGCGCGCCTGCACCGAGGCCAGCGACCACTTCGCCTCTTCCAGAGCCGCGAGAACCTCCTTCATCGCTTTCTCGCCCGCTACCGCGTTGCCGATGAACTGGTCCTTGCCGTCCTTGTCCTTGCCATTTGCTACGCGCGCCGGCTCTCCGTCGATCCCGACGAAACGGGCCTTGAAGGTCTTTGCAGCCTGCGCTTCCGGATGCAGCAGCGCGTGCAGCGTCCAGTACTCGACCGGACCGAACGCGCCAATCTCCCGCTCCCGCTCGACGATTAGCCGCACCGCAACCGTCTGCACACGGCCGGCCGATAGTCCGCGTCGCACCTTGTCCCACAGCAGAGGCGAAATCTGGTAGCCCACCAGCCGGTCCAATACACGGCGGGTCTGTTGTGCGTAGACCAGGTTCTGATCCACGTCCCGTGCGTGCTTGAAGGCCTCCTGCACGGCCTTCTTGGTGATCTCGTTGAAGGTCACGCGACGGATCTTTTTTCTTTCCTTGTCGGTGGTCCCCAACTGCAGCGCCAGATGATACGCAATCGCTTCCCCCTCGCGGTCAGGATCGGGCGCCAGGAAGATTTCGTCGGCCTTGGCCGCTGCCCGTTTCAACTGCGCCACGACTTTTTCTTTGTCCGGAGTGACCACCAGTGTTGGCTCGAAGGTCCGGTTCTCCAGTTCCACGCCGATGTCTTTCTTGGGCAGGTCCATGATGTGCCCGACCGACGCCAGGACTTCGAACCCCTTGCCAAGATACTTTTCGATCGTCTTGGCCTTGGCGGGCGACTCGACGATTACCAGTGATCTGTTCATTGCCATCCTTATTACCAATCTCACTCTACGCTGTCCGGGCTGTTGGACTCCGGCGTGGGCTATTCGTTGTCTTTGGAAGCAGGCCCGGTTCTGCCTGCGCATTTCGCCGCTTTCCCGATTCCGGAAAAGTGACCGCAAAGATTGGACGCTACCACGGAACACCGCCTCGTTTCCACTCGCGGCAATTTTTTCTTCGCGGAACATCCCATTTTCTCGTCGGAAAAGCTCCCCCGCGGACAAAAAACTCCCGCGAACCCTCATCGGCTCGAGCGGAGCAGCTTTTCACCGAAGACTCACGTCCGATTGGACGCCGAAAGAGTCAACTCTCACAAAGTGCGCACGTAATTCTTGCCCGGCAAAGATCGTATCCGGCCCGTGATCTCAAGCTCAAAAAGCGCCGTAAACACCTCGGACGAAGTCAGTTGCGTCTCCAGCAATTCCAGAATCTCGTCGATCTGCAGGCTCTCGTCGGTGCGCAAAACCTCCAGCACCATCGCCTCCTCCGGTCGCAACACCGGATCAGGCAAGAGAGATGCGGTGATTTCCGATTTGGATTCAGACGGCGCCTCGGCTTCCAGTTCCAACCGCACCTGCGAAGGCAGCTCTTCCCACACGTCCTCCCAGGTCGCCACCAGTTTGGCCCCCTGTTTAATCAACGTGTTGGGCGTCCACGATCCCTTGTTGGTCACGTTGCCGGGCACCGCAAACAGATCGCGGTTCTGCTCGGCGGCGCAGCGGGCCGTCACCCGTGTGCCCGAGTTCTCCGCCGCCTCCACCACCAGAACCGCCACGCTCAGCCCGCTCAAAATCCGGTTGCGCCGGGGAAAATTCTGAGGCGCCGGGAAGGTTCCCATCGGCATTTCGCTCACAACGGCCCCGCCCGCAGCCAGAATGTCCTCGGCAAGCTTCTTGTTTTCTTTTGGATAGACGACATCGATGCCGGTGCCCCATACGGCCACATTGGGCATACGCGCCGCCAGGGCTCCCTTGTGGGCGCAGGTGTCGATGCCCCGCGCCATGCCGCTGACCACCAGCAGCCGCCGCACCGCCAAGTCCCGCGCCAACATCTCCGCCACCCCCGCGCCATACGGAGTCGGGTGCCGCGTGCCCACAATGGCGATGGCCGGCCGCGAAAGCAGCCCCACCGGCCCACGCACCCACAGCACCGGAGGCGGATCGTAGATCTCCTTCAGCCGCTCCGGGTAATCCGGGCAGCCGAAGGTCAGAATCGTCGCCCCTTGCGCCGCCACCCGCGCCCATTCCTCCTCGGCCGCCTGACGCGCCTTGCCGTCGAAGATGAACTGGGCGGCCTGCGCCGGAAGCTTCAGCCCTTCCAGCTCGGTAAGCCGCAACGCAAAAATCTGGCTCGCCGCTTCCAGCTCTTTCACCGCATCCAGAATCCGCTTCGGGCCCAGCCCCGGCGCCAGTGTCAGCGCCAGCCACGCTAAGCGCTCCTCGTCCAGACGAGGAACTGCATCCGGGCAAGGAACGGGTGGATTCTCGATCTCATGGCGCAATGTGCTCATCGGTTCCTGCCTATGTCCGAAAATTGCACAGTAGGGCTTTCCTCACAGGAAACCAAACCCAGACTCTGTGGTAATTGCGCCCAAATTACCTCCGTCCTTTGCAGAAGTCAATACGCCGCTAGTGCCTCCGCAGATACGCCCGCGGAATCCTTCGCCCCCGATTGGTACTCTAAGAAAGCGTGAGTTCGACATCTTATCCCCGTGTACGCATCGCTGCCATCCGTTTCCTCAACCCCGCTCCGCTGATGTGGGACTTTGAACACCCCCCGCTGAACGCCGCGCTCGCTGAGCGCTACCAGATCGACTGGATGATGCCAGCCGAGTGCGCCGACCGGCTGGCCAATGGCACCGCCGACATCGGGCTGATCCCCATTGCGGCCCTGGCGACCACGCCGGGGCTGCGCATCCTGCCCTGCTGCACCATCGCGTCCAAGGGCCGAGTGCGCTCCCTGCTTCTGGTACGTCGCGCCGATCAACCTCTCAGCGCCCTGCGCTCCGTAGCCGCCGACACGGCCAGCCGCACCACCATCGCCTACTCCCGCATCCTCTTCCACAAGTGGGGCAACCCGCAGGTTCCGTTCCTGCCCATGGCCGCCGATCTTGACTCCATGCTGGACCGCGCCGACGCTGCCATTCTCATTGGCGACCCCGCCCTGCTGGCCCTGGAAGAGCGCGCCAACCGCTTCGAGCGCACCGGTGAAGAGCTGGTGTATCACGACCTGGCCGAGGAGTGGCGCATACAAACCGGCCTTCCCTTCGTCTCCGCGATCTGGGGCACCACATGCAGCGGGCCTCTAGCTGAGAGCATCGCCGAGGATTTCGTTCGCTCCCGCGACCATGGCCTCCAAAACATCGAGGCGCTTGCCGCCGAGTGGTCCCACAAGCTTCCCATCTCCGAGCAGACCATCCGCACTTACCTGACCGCCAACATTCACTACATCCTCGACGAGGAGTGCCAGGAGGGCATGCGCGGCTTCTTCCGCATGGCCGCGGAAGTGGGAGTCTTGCCGGAGTACAGCTTCTCGATTGGATGACGAGCGGGTCGGCAGGTCAGCAAGTCAGCGAAACCAACCCCGCAGTTCCCATCTCAAGCACAGACAGAAGAAGGGCCGATCCCGAAGGGACCGGCCCGCTGACTTGCTAACTCGCTGACTTGCCGACTCGCTGCTTCTCTAGATCTCCCACCGCAACAGCGCCGCGCCCACAGTGAACCCTGCGCCCACGGCGGCCAGCAGCACCAGGTCGCCTTTTTTCAGCTTGCCTTCTTCCACAGCCGTTTCCATGGCCAGCGGAATCGTCCCGGCTGAAGTATTGCCGTACTTTTCAATGTTGATAATCACCCGCTCCGGGTCCATGCCCAGCCGCTCCGCGGTCGAGGTGATGATGCGCTTGTTGGCCTGGTGCGGAATGAAGCAGCCCAGGTCGGCGCCGGTCACGCCGTTGCGCTCCAGCAGTTTCGTGGTGGCCTCGGCCATCTTGCGCACGGCAAATTTATACACCGCCGGCCCATCCTGGAAGATATAGTGCATCTTCTTGTCCACGGTCTCGTGGGTGGATGGGTTCAGGCTGCCGCCGCCCTTCAGGTTCAGCGAAACGCCGCCCGAGCCATCGACCTCGTGCACGTAGTCGATGAAGCCGATTTCGCCCTCTTCGCAGGGCTCGATCAGCACCGCTCCGCAGCCGTCGCCAAACAAAACGCACGTGGTCCGGTCGGTGTAGTCGGTCATGCGGGTATTGGCGTCTCCACCGCACACCAGAACCTTCTTGTGGGCTCCGCTCTCCACCATCTTCACGCCCGCCTGCAGCGCATACACAAACCCCGAGCAGCCGCCTGAAACGTCAAATCCCCACGCTCCCTTGGCCCCGATCTTGTCCTGCACCAGGCAGGCGGTCGAAGGGAACATCATGTCCGGCGTCACCGTGCCCACGATAATCAGCTCGATCTCGCTGGCCTCAATGCCTCGGATCGCCAGGCACTTTTTGGCCGCCTCCACGCACATGTCGCTCACGCCCAGCCCCTTGGCCAGCACGTGCCGCTCGCGAATGCCCGTCCGCGACACAATCCACTCGTCGTTGGTGTCCACCATCTGTTCGAGATCTTTATTGGTCAGAATCTGCGGGGGAACGTAGGTTCCGAGCGCCGTAATCTTGGCGCGGCAGCCCACGATGGGGCGAACGGTCAGGGTCAATGTCTTCTCCTTGGGGCGCGGACTTCGAAGGGGAATCCTCGCCTGCCATTCCCTATCTTAAAGGCACGGCCACAGGGCTGTAACGCAGCCCGCCGGGAAAGCGCTCTCGCACCGCGCGACGCCCAAGAAAAAAGCGCCTCGGCGAGGATCGCCACGGCGCTGATCAATCAAAATTCGTTTGGGTGGCCCTGAAGAAACACACGCTTGGCCGAACGTCTAGAGGCGCCAATAGCCTTTGCCTGCATGCGCCTCGGGCAGTTAGAAAAACAACCTCAGCGCAATAAAAAGTACCGGGTGACCCACTGCACACGTACTAGCCCGTTACCGTTGCTTCCTTCCGGACCTGGCGGGATTGGCGGGATTACGTCGCGTAGGACCCGGCACTAGCTGATTTTAACACCAGAATCGGTCCCGGTTCTTCCGCATTGTGGGAGAGCTGGAAAATGCCCCACTCCTGCCGCCGAATCGCTTCCCCGGTACAATAGAAAAGTGAGCAAACTTCCCCCTCCCCCGGCTCCGACCGTGGGCTTTATTTCTCTCGGCTGCCCCAAAAACCTCGTCGATTCCGAGGTGATGATGGGTCTGCTGGACCGCGCCGGCGCGCGCCTGACCTCTCACCCCGAAGAGGCCGAAATCCTCATCGTCAACACCTGCAGCTTTATCGACACCGCCAAGCAGGAGTCGATCGACACGATTCTGGAGATGGCCCAACACAAGACCTCCGGCTCGGCCAAAAAGCTCATCGTCGCCGGCTGCCTGGTTGAGCGCTATCGCGACGAGATCCGTAAGAGCATTCCTGAAGTGGACGCGGTGGTCGGCACCGGCGAACTGGAAGCAATTCTTGAAGCCGCGGGCCTGCAAGCCCCCGTCGCCGCTCCCTCGCCTTTCACCATCCTCACCGGAGCCGCGGCCGACGCCCGTCCCGGCCAGGAATCGCTTTCCGGCTCGCACAAGTCCGAGACTCATGCTTCCCGGCCCGAAGGCCAGCTCCGCGAGCAGCAGGGCCGTTTCCGCCGTGACGATTGGGAGGGCGCAACGCACCTTCTGCCCACCTATCTCTACAACGAAACCACGCCCCGCTTCCTGACGACTCCCAAGTCCTCGGCCTACATCAAGATCGCCGAGGGATGCGACCACCCGTGCAGCTTCTGTGTCATCCCCAACCTGCGCGGAAAATTCCGTTCCCGCCGCTTTGAGTCGGTGGTGGCCGAAGCTCAGCAACTTGTCGCCCGCGGCGTGCAGGAAATCACCCTCATCGGCCAGGACACCACTTGCTACGGCGAAGACCTGGGCCTGAAGGACGGACTCGCCGACCTGCTCGACGCCCTGGCCGGCATCGACGGCCTGCGCTGGCTGCGTTTCCTCTACGCCTACCCCAATCGAGTCACCACGCGGCTGCTCGAGACCATCGCCAAGCACGACAACATCTGCAAATATCTGGACGTTCCCTTGCAGCACGCATCGCCGGACCTCTTGAAACGCATGAAGCGCGGCGCGGGCGCTGAGATTTTCCTGAAGACTCTTGAGAAAGTCCGTGCCACCATCCCCGGCATCGCTCTGCGCACCTCGTTCATCGTCGGCTTCCCCGGCGAGTCCCTCCGCGACTTTGAACTTTTGGAAGAGTTCATCAAGGAAGCGAAGTTCGACTGGCTCGGCGTCTTCAACTACTCCGACGAGGAGGGTTCGGGCGCTTTTTCGCTTGACGCCAAAGTCCCCAAGCGCACCATCGAATCTCGCAAGCGCCGCCTGATGAAACTTCAGCAGTCCATCTCCAAGCGGGCCAAGCAGCAGTGGGTGGGCCGCGAGCTGGTTCTGCTGGCTGAAGGCGAAAGCGACGAGACCCCGCTTCTGTGGGAAGGCCGCACCCAGTTCCACGCCCCGGAGATCGACGGCAAGGTCTACATCAACGACTTCGGCACGTTGGAGGCACTCGAGCCCGGCCGTTTCTATCGCGCCGAAATCACCGAAGCCCACGACTACGACCTGGTGGCCCGCATCGTCTCCGAGCCGCTCTAGTACTGCAAGGTGTAGATCGATTCTTGCGGATAGTTGTAGATCGATTCTTGCGGAGGGAGCAGGGGCCTTCAGGCCCCTGAAACAGCCGCAAAATAGAGCAGGCCTTTAGGCCCGGGCCCTTGTATTCGTGCAGGACTTTCGCGAAGTACAACTGTAGTGCCAGACCGCAAACCCGGTATTATCGAAGCCATGCCCAACCCATGGACCGATATCCCCCTGGCCGACTACGAGGGACACATGAGTGCGCCTCAAGTCCGGCAATTGGGCGCTCTCTCGGACCTCTTTGCTGAAGCCATCGCGCTCCGTCATCCCGCATCGATTGCTGTTCTTGGAGTCGCGGGCGGGAACGGGCTCGAACGGATCGACGCGAAGGCCGTCCGCCGCGTACTCGGTTTGGATCTGAACCCGCTCTATCTGGACGCTGTTCGCCAACGTTACCCCGACCTGCCCGGGCTGGAGCTTCATTGCATCGATCTGGCTGAGGAAACAGTCCACATCGAGCCCGTGCAACTGGTCCATGCCGCCCTGGTCTTCGAGCACGCCGGAGTGGCACGCGCACTGGAAAGCGCGACCTCGTTGGTCGCCGCAGGCGGCGCTCTCTCCGTCGTGCTGCAACTCCCCGGCGACGCTGGCCAGGAGGTGGGCCGCGGAGGATTCGCTTCCATACAGAAGCTGGCTTCTCACTTCTCGCTGATCGATCCCGCGGCTCTCCGCGCCTCCCTCGAAGAGCGTTCCTTTCAACTCATCTACGAGACCCGCAAGGCCCTTCCGGCGGCCAAGGAATTCTGGATGGGGATCTTCCTTCGCCAATAGCCGCGCGCCCCCGCAGAAGCGGCGCACCTTGTACCATAGAGAAGGAGCGCTGCCTGCGGGCAGCAATTGTACTGATGGCCGCCAAGAAAAAATCCGCAAAACTACTCCGCTGCCCCACCTGCGGCATGCTCGTCCAATTGAAAGACGAGGACTACCCTTTCTGCTCGGACCGCTGCCGCAAGATTGACCTCGGCAAATGGGCCATGGGCGTCTATAAAATCAGCTCACCCATCCTCGATCCTGAGGTTCTTGAAAACCTCCCCGGCTTGAACGGAGACCTCGATGAAGACTAGCTCGCCAACCTCCACTCCTGCCGAACACAAAACCCGCTGGGCCTGGACCGTAGCTACCTTCTTTGGCGCTGGATTCGGCAAACCCGGCCCCGGCACCTGGGGCTCCATCGCCGCCGTGCTTCTCTGGGCCGCCGAGTCCATGCTCCGCCACCCCAGCGCCCACACAATGCTCGTCGGCCTGCTTATCTGGATCGCTCTCGCCATCGCCCTCGGCGTCCCCGCCTCCACCATCGTCGCCCGCGAATCCGGCCGCCACGACCCACAGATCGTGGTCGTCGACGAGGTAGCCGGCCAGTGGATAGCCCTGCTCGGCAGCCGCCCCACATGGCAGCACGCCCTCATCGCCCTCATCCTCTTTCGCCTCTTCGACATCACCAAGCCCTTTCCGGCTCGCCAACTCGAAGCGCTTCCCGAGGGTTGGGGCATTGTCTTCGACGATGTAGCTGCCGGACTCTACGCTTTGGGTGTAGCATCCTTGTTACATCTGTGGGTTTAGGTCGGAATATGCCACGTGC
>Ga0255355_1000060_pt1 | contig 68641 bp, 50 predicted proteins | sample HBST75metaG_FD_189943 | JGI IMG/M metagenome (GOLD analysis project Ga0255355, IMG submission 189943) | Peat soil microbial communities from Stordalen Mire, Sweden - H.B.S.T75 | ecosystem: Environmental > Terrestrial > Soil > Wetlands > Peat | place: Sweden: Norrbotten County, Stordalen Mire...
GGGGGGAGAAGAAAAAATAAATAGAAGGCGAAATAATGGCAACTCGACCGCGATTGACAAGAGCCGTCTAGCCGTGGACCGAGATGCCGTCGAAGGTGAGCACGACGCGGCCACGCACCGGGACGCCGAAGGCGCTGGCGGGCTGGAAGACGCTGCCCAGCAGTTGGTTGGCGATCTGGGTGCGAATGGCCTCGTCTTTGGGGCCGGCAACGATGGTGTAGTCGTAGACGCGGCCCAGGTTGTCGACCGAGGCCTCGACGATGATTGTGCTGTCGGAGCCGGTGACAATGGCCCCGGTCGATGCGGTGGAGTAGAGGTAGTGCGGCGCGGTGAGTGCTCCCAGCGGCTCGTCGTTGGCCTGCACCGCCTGCGGCGCGGCGACCATGCCCAGCATCAGCGCGACGCCGCCCATCAGCGCCACCGAGCCGACAACTCCGCCGGTAACCTGCAGCAGCATGGGCCGCACGGCGTTGTCCCACGCCAGCGTGAGACGGTCCAGCAGACGGGAATCCTGGCGCGCGAGTTCGTGCGAGATGGCGAGCCGCAGGCGAAGGCCGAGGTTGGCGGGTGCCCGGGCCGGCCCAAGCTCGGAGATCGCGTCCTGGGTGGCGCGCCATGCGGCAAGCTCGCGCGCGCAGGCCTCGCATCCCGGGATTCTGGCGCCGCCGGCGTCTTCAAATCCCTCGATGTGGCGCGCAATCTGCTGCATCCGCAGGCCGCTGATTGCGCCATCGAGATAGTCGGAGAAGCAAGCTCGAATTGTTCTACAGGGAAGAGACTTCATCGCGAGACCTCCAGTTCGGAGTCCAGGCTGCATGGTTCAAGGTCCAGAGCGGAATTGGGAAGGGAACTGGGCCGCTTCGCCGGCGGCAGGGAATGCGGGGCGCGGTGAGAGGCGGTGGCCCGCGGGCAGGGCAACGAGATGCTGTCTGCGGGAACAAGCACGGCGCGCAGTGCGGCGCGGCCGCGCATCAGGCGGGATTTGACGGTGCCCAGGTTCATATGGAGCAGGTCGGCGATCTCCTCGTAGGCAAGACCTTCGATCTCGCGCAGCACCACAACGGCGCGGAATGCCGTCGGAACCTGGCGGAGAGCGGCTTCAACGCGCTCGCGGACCTCCTGCTGCGCGGCGCAGTCGAATGGTGACGAGCCGGCCGCGGCCAGCGTGGAGCCAAGCGAGTGTGCGTCGGCGGAGAACTCGGCAGCGCAGCGCGAAGAACTGGGAGCTTCAAGGTCAATCTCCTGGTGCTTGTGGCGAGACCACCAGCGGCGCTGGTTGGATGCCTCGCGCAGAGCGATGCGGTAGAGCCATGTGCGCAGGCTGGACTCGCCGTGGAAGCCGCGGATACTGCGGAAGACCTTGAGGAAAACCTCCTGCGTGATGTCGGCGGCATCGGCGGGGTCCTGCAGGCTGCGCGCAATCAGCGAGTAGAGCTGCTGGTGGTAGCGGTCGATCAACTGCGCAAAGGCCTGCTCGGAGCCGCTCTGAAGCTCGGCCACAAAGGCGGCTTCTTCGCTCGGAAGGCCAATCGAGATCGCCAGATCATCCACTGTTATGCCCGCCTGCATCTCCGGGTACCTCTAGCTTACGACTTCGCTAAAACGGCTGTAAACCTGTCGTAGACAGGGCTGAATTGCTTCGGACCTGTCGGCAATCTCTGAACAGCAAGACATCGAGCAGCGAGAGGAAGTGCGTCGCCGGCGACCGAGTGCTCGCTCACTCACCTGCTTAGACACCGGAAGATAGGGATTTGGTTCCCATTGGTGCGCAAATAGATGCGGGCAGTTGCGCGCGGGAGGACCGATTGGAACTGGTTTTGGTCAAGAGACGTGGTTGGCTCGCGTGTGTCGCGGGCCGGAGATTGGAGAGAAGTTTGACTCAACGGGCCGCATCAATGAGAATAGGGAATGTCCTTCCCGAGAGTGGGCCTGTGGCGCAGCTGGGAGCGCGCTTCCATGGCATGGAAGAGGTCACCGGTTCGATCCCGGTCAGGTCCACCAATAAATCCAACAACTTAGCGAATCGGAAAAAATAACGCGATACGCTAAAGATACGTTGGTTCTCATGCAGCCTCCTCTGCGGTATTCCGAGAACGATCCATCAGAACATCAACAACCCGGCTTTGAGCCTCCCGTTTGGCTGGTGTCAGAGCTTTTGTGTAAATGTTCATTGTCGTCGAGATGTTGGCGTGGCGCATCAATTCCTGAACCACTTTTACATCTTCCCCGTTGGCTTTGAGCAGCGTGGAATACGTGTGCCTGAAGGTATGGAAGCCAACCCACTTTGCAATCCCAGCCCGCTTTGCGGCGGGTTGTAAGAAGCGATCCAATAGTGTATCGGCCCAAGGTGGCATTCTGCCTTGAACTCGCTCGCTGGCGAAGATCCAATCTTCCTGCTCCGCATAGGCCGTTTCCCGTTTCCAGACAAGTAGTTCCGCAATGGTGAATTCATCAATTGGAACCGGCCTTCGGGACGTCTCGGTCTTGCACTTTCCAACGACGCCATCCACTACCGACCGGGTGACATCCATCTGCAAAGTTTTCCAGTCGATGTCCTTCCACTTCAAGCCCAGAACTTCGCTGATGCGAAGCCCTGTCATTGCCGCCACAATACCAATAACTCGCATTTTGTGTGGCAACTCCAGAATGAGTGCCCGGAACTCTGCTGCTTCCAGCGGTTCCGTCACCCGCATCCGCTTGGTGCTCTGTCGAACGGCAAACATGGGGTTTTCTCCATCATTGAGCCAGCCATACCGGATCGCGTGTTGAAAGACTTCGCTCATGACGCCCTTGATCTTCGCCTTGGTTCCGTTGGACAGATCGTCAATGGAACTGAGCCACCGTTCTACTGTCACTGCTTTTATCTCCCGAAACGGTTGGCCACCCCAGCGGGGAACGATTCTCGACTTCAGGTAGACGCCGTAGGTCTGCTTCGTTTGGCGTACCTTCCGTTCGGATTCCTTTTCCAGATCAAGTTCGATCATCCGGTAATGATCCGCCAATTGCTCGAAGGTCTCCGGCTGACCTTCTGGGTGGTGCGTGTGATAGTTGATGTCAAGACACAGTGTCGAGATAGCCTTCCATGCTGCTGTTTCAGTGGAATACTGCTTAACTGAGCCCACTACGAGAGATCGCATTTTGGGTTTGCCGTTGGCGTCTATATCCCGCCACCTGTATACCCAAACTTCCGGTCCCTTCTTGCGTTTGTGACGGCTAAAAAACCCGTGTTGATAGCGTGGTCGATTCAAGGAATGTACCCCTCTCTCTGACCCCGGTGGCTACCTGATTCTACCGCTTTGGCTTGAATGCAGGAAGCCAGTTCTGAGAGTCGAAAGCGCCATGTATGACGCATGCCATCGCCGAGTGGATACGCCGGGATCGAGCCTCTACGAGCGAGAGTTAGAAGAGTTTTGCGCGGTACCCCGAGGAAGTCAGCAGCCCGCTGACCGTCGACGAACTGCTCATGCGTAAAGTCCATTGGAAGTTGCATATGAAACATCCTCGATTTAAATTTGGTTCACACACTCACCCACCAAGAGGCCGTATTTCAGCGAGTATCGCATAACGCAGTGTACATTTCAATACTTCCAGCAGAAGGCCATGCAGAACAAGCTAGTTTTGCTTTCCCCTGTTATGAAATCGCGTCTTCACTGCTCCTGCCGCGAAGCCTGAAGACAGGAATCTCCCCACCCATCGCGAGATAAGACGCGATGGGCAACGGGAGTCATGCACATGGTATTTGCGCTCTGATTAGTCGGCGGGCTTCTTCTTTCGTGGATTGCTCAGTTTGTCTGCCTTGGCTTCCAGAAGTAGGTTCTCTTCGTGGTGGCGCAAGGCTGTCTTATAGACCAACTCCCAACTGATAGGCAGCGGTTGTTGTAGTCCCTGGAGCTTGACGATTGCAAACTCGGGTCTGCTCTCTATGAAGATTCTACGTTTCTTCCCGTTGTCGTTCACCGAAGATGCGGTGAAATACATGGTCTGTGCCTTGCGCTCAATCAGGTAAGCCATTTGCAATTTCTCCCATAACAATCTCGCAGCCTGATTCTTACTCTGGATGAGATCGTTTGTTCGGGCGACGGGTAAGAGAGATTCGCCGTCGCGGTCAAGGGTATGAAAGATGGAATGGGCCCTTGCTTCCGCCATCTATCGTTCCGGGGCGCTCTGCTAAACTGCGCAGCACAGATGGGAGATAGTTCGACAGGGAATAAAGTTTTGCATCGTCATAGTATTTTGCGTGCACCCTTTCTATGTGTTCCGGATTTTGACGCAGTCAAGATTTGACGAAGCAATCCCAAAAAACGATTCAGAGCATAATCTTAATTTCATGAATTGTTTAAGGCCATTTTTTGTCAGATATTTTTACAGTTACGGCATGATCGAATAATTGAGTATGACCAGTTGCTCATGTTGGCAAGAGCGTCTCCATTCCCCTTTCCAAGCGATGACTGCGACTGGAAGTCGGCACTATGGAGTCGGTATCCACTGCCAGCATGATGAGGCGTCGCAGGTTTGCTGACTGCTCAGCTTGGCTGAGCAGCGCAATCGAGTCGGCTGCAAGGTCGGGAGTCGCGTCCCATTGCAGACTCAGGTTGTTCTTTCGTGCCAACTCCACGGTAAATTCATGGAGAGCTATTTCGTTTCCTGCGAGGAACGGCTGAATCGCTCCGAGGTCGTAGAGGTAGGCGGAGGCGCTGTTCGCCCATTCTTCAGCACTCAAGCCCTTGAGGTGATTCTCACGGCTCAATCGGTCGAGCACGCTATCGAGAAATTTCTCCACCTGAGACGCAGGCACATTGCCGCTGTCGATTGAGCGCAAATCTCCAGCCCAATCGTAGAGGTCTTGATAGAGATGGTGGTGGATCGCCTGAAGGTGTGCAGTGTCAAAGCCACCTCGTACAGGCGTTGCCTGAAGTTCGGCAAGGCGAAGAGCGGCAGAATCCGCCGCCACTCTCGATAGATCGGCAGAGTCGGTGATGCCGAGTTTGTTTCTGAGTACACCGGTGCCGGAAATTGTGAAGTCGGTTGCGTCAATCATCTTCGGTTTTCTCCTCTCGTGCTGGATGTTGTCGCGGGGTTTTGCTTGAGTGCCGCCATGACCCGCGCCAGATAGCCGTTATCAATGCCGCGCTGGGTGTCGCCAGTGTTGTAACGAGAGATGGCGTGTCGGAGCGCATCCTGACCGGGTCCGTAGGTTTTGATCTCAAGCTGGTAGGCACTATCGAGAATCTGCCCACCGGCGCGGAGATTGAAGCATGGGTCCAATAGCGACTCGGCGGACAGTCCACGGCGCTGGGCCTCCGCCGTGCTGACCTGCATGAGTCCCAAGTCAACAAAAACGTCATGGTGCTCGAAGTAGTTGAGCCACTCCAACGCCTCGTGTTGCGTGGCGGGCTGGCGCTTAAGTCGCAATGTGCCCTCCGGTAGATGACTCTGCTTGAGGAGCGCTCTGGGAAAGTCGATCTGCATGGCATTTGGGTTGCCACCGGATTCAACGCGGATGATGGCATTGAGCGTGGTGAGCGACACTGCCGGAAGGCAGCGCGACTGTAAGGCAGCAACGTCCAGCCGTTGGGCAGGGAGGTTCGCTGCAATGCAGAGCAGGCATATTGCGGTCAGAATTCTCATCGGTTGCTGGCCTCGTAGAGTGGAATGGCCCAGAGGTCGGCCCAGTCTTGCGCGGCGACGTGTTGAATGGCTGGAATCGGCGTGTTGGCTGCCCAATAAAGATTGGAGGGTGCGAGCAGCATGTCGGGGTCGTGTGCGAGCGTTTCGATAGCAGGCCAGAATGTTAGCTGCTCGTAGCAGACCAGTATCCCGGCGCGGCGATTCCAAATTCGTATGGTCGGCGGGAAGCGCAGCATCGACGGAAAGCCGCGGCGCTGGTCTCCGACGTGCCACATGCCGAGTGGCACAGGCGCACGCTGAACGTAGGATAGCCGTTCGGTGTAGCCACGCGAGAGGAGAACATTGCGGTTCGCTTCTGTGTTCGGAATGGGGATAGTAGTGCCGATCAGTAGGCCGGTGCGCTGCTGCTTGAGTTGCGTGAAGACAGATGCCCAACGTGCCTCGTGCATTCCATTCCAATCTGGAATGATGGACTCTGGGAAGATGAGCAATGTGTCTGGATGCGCCAGAGCAATTTGCTGGATCGACTGCTCCTGCAATTCCAGACGGTAGTCAATATCGTCGTGAGGCGACTGCCCTCCAAAGTGAGTGTTGACAGCGAGAATATGAGGATCGGGAACTGGGCGATGGAATCGGGCATGGGTTGCGATGGATGCCGCTATGAGAACGGCAATCGTTAGACTCCGCAGCGTCACCCGCGAGATCGCCGACTTCGCGGCTACCCAGATGAAGGGGAGCATCGAAGAGGCCGGGGCGACTACGCGGCAATTACTGGAGGATGTCCAAGCCAGTCTCCACGAATCCATCGCGGGCGGGGCCATCCTCAAGTGCTACACGGAGGAAACGCGACAGCAGTTCGCCGCTGTCATCCGCACTGTCATCGAAGACAGCTTGATGCGAGCGCTCACCCTTTCTCAAGAACGCATGGACGATTGGGGGAAGAAGACTTTGGAACAATCTATTCGCGAGGCGCAGAATGCTCTGGCGTCGGTGACGGCGGATTTTCGGGTGAAGCTCGGCGGCGCGTGGGGCCGGTTGCTTTGGGCGTGCTTTGGCGGTGGCCTGATCGCCGGAGGTCTTCTGCTGGCGGGCGGGTTTTGGTTGGGAAGAAATTGGTAGTCTCTGCGAGACTCAGGTTCAGGCCTACTTACCCATTGGATTGCCACAAAATTCGTCAAGTAGATCGTTGGTTCCATATAGATACCTCGAAGCTGCCAAGCATCGTGGTATCTGCCAGTTGCGAACAAGGCAATGAGATGGCATGGCACTACGGCGCTTGCGTGGCTGATTTGTTCTTTGGGGAGTAACCCGCACTGGATGAACGTGGGCAAGACGCTGTTTGCGCATGTGATGGAGTTTGTGCCGTGGAAGACCTTTGCACGCTGGCCGCGCTCAAAGTCCAAGTGCAACATATCCAGAAGGGATAATGTTGTATGGGGAAGTCCTATAGTCATTTGTCTTTAGCGGAGCGAGCTTTGCTTCAGACGCAGTTGGAGTTGCGTTGCAGTCCGGCGGCTATAGCCGCCGGACTGCAACGGGCGCGCTCGACCATCACCCGCGAGATGGCGTGCAACGGCTGGCATAAGTTCCGCAAGCATAAGGGCGCTGTCAAAATGCACACCCTGCTCGATCTGCATGGATCGATCCCCACCTTCATCCGCATCACCGACGGCAAGGTGGCAGACGTGAACGTGCTCGACGAAATCGAACTTGAGGCTGGCGCGTTCTATGTAATGGATCGCGGCTACATTGACTTCAAGCGGCTCTATCGCTTCACGCTGGAGTCGGCTTTCTTTGTCGTGCGCACCAAGACGAACGTATTGCTTCAGCGGCGCTATTCCCGCCCGGTCGATCAGGCTACCGGCCTGCGCAGCGACCATACAGTCATCCTGACTAGCTACGGTTCGGCAACGGCGTATCCGGATGCACTGCGTCGCGTCACCTATTGCGATCCGGAAACCGGCAAGCGGCTGAAGTTCTTGACCAACAATTTCGCGCTGCCACCACTGGCCATCGCCGAAATCTACAAGAAAAGGTGGGCGGTGGAACTTTTCTTTCGCTGGATCAAACAGCATCTGCGCATCAAGGCCTTCTATGGCACCAGCGAGAACGCGGTGAAAACGCAAATCTGGATCGCTGTCTCGGTCTATGTCCTGGTGGCTATCGTTCGCAAACGCCTCGGCATTGAGGCCAGCCTCTACCAACTTCTACAGATTTTCAGTGTTACCCTGTTCGAGAAAACGCCCATTTTACGGGCACTTCAGCGATACGATTCCCAAGAGGAGTTACAGACTAACTACAACCAACTGATTCTGTTCGACTTTTAACCGGACAGCCGTGATGTTTCATAGCTACCACTGTATTTCTGATCAGTTCGTTTGGCATTCAGCACGCAGAAATCCTCAAAGCCGCGATAGCTCCCATCGAGGCGCAGGTCGAAGCGGTTTAGTACGAGCGCGCCGCCATCCTCGGCAAGCTGGCAGCGAGGCACTTCAAGCCCGCACGTCTGCGCCACCTTGAGACAGAAATATTCGTTGGCGGCGAGTTGGAGGTACTCATTCACCTCCCAGAACTTCACAATGTGCGTTGCTCCTCGATAGCTCTGCGATAGCCGCACGTCCGATGTATTTGTGGAGTCGAAGGCTCTCTTCCAAGTCGATTTATTTCTAGCATCGAGCGCAGACAGGCAGGGGAGAGGTCTGATGTCTATAAGCAGTTGGGATTTGTAACGAATGATGCAAAAGAGGAAGGGAATAGGTTTCTGCCGAAGGTCAGGCGCGATTCAAAACGCTCTATACGACTCGGGGAGGACAGTACCACAGGCTGAAAATATTCAGCAAACCATATTTTCGGGGCGTGGTCTGTCTGGAGGCAATTTCCCTCTTCCAGTGACATAGGGGAACCGCAGAACCGCATCCTTACGGCTTCAAGGAGCTTCACAGCCCAACATCCCGTCCAGCCCATCTTGCCAGTAGCCAGATGCCAGTCCGTACAGAGGCTTCCAAGTGCGGAACAACATGTAATTCCTTGCTTCTAGTTCTTCATTCCAGGTCTGTCGGATAGAATTCTTTTGTATGGAAATGGATGGTTCATGAAGAAGCTAATCTTGTCCGCTCTTGTTCTCGCATCTCTCTCGGTTCAGACTCTGACCCAGTCCCCCCCAAGCCAGACCGCTCAGAATCAGCCCAGCCAGATTCCTCATCTGGAGAAGCGCGACAACCGCTTCTCGCTGATCGTCGACGGCAAGCCATTCCTCGTGCTCGGCGGCCAGATCAACAACTCCAGCGCCTGGCCCGCAACGCTTCCCGCCGCCTGGAGCGCGGCCGTTGCCATGCATGCCAACACCGTCGAGGCGCCCGTCTACTGGGAGCAGATGGAGCCAACCAAGGGCGCCTTCGACTTCAGCGCTGTGGATCTGCTCGTCCATCAAGCCCGCGAGCACCACCTTCGCCTCGTGCTCCTCTGGTTCGGCACCTGGAAGAACGGCCAGAACCACTACGTGCCGGAGTGGATCAAGTCTGATCCCAAGACCTACCCGCGTGAGGAGACCGTCTACGGCAAGCTGCTCGATGTGATGTCGCCCAACTCGCCCGCAAATCTCGATGCCGACAAGACCGCCTTCGCCGCCCTGATGCGCCACGTCAAGTCAATCGACTCAACCGACCACACCGTCATCCTGGTGCAGGTGGAAAATGAGTCTGGCTCGGTCGGTTCCATCCGCGACTTCTCTCCGGCGGCCGAGAAGGCCTTCGCGGGCGAGGTGCCAGCAGAGTTCGCGCGAGCGCTTCACCTAGAGCCCGGCAACTGGGCCAAGACCTTCGGCCCCGACGCCGACGAGAGCTTTGCCGCCTACTCCACCGCGCACTACATCAACGAAGTCGCAACTGCGGGTAAGGCCGAGTACGCGTTGCCGATGTACTGCAACGTGTGGTTTGCCTACCCGGTTCATGCGCTGGAAAATCGCGATCGCCCCAGTGCCGGACAGGAGTATCCCTCTGGCGGGCCGCAGCAGGCCAACATATCCATCTGGAAGGCAGCCGCGCCGGCCATCGACCTGCTCGCGCCGGACTTCTACTCCGACGACTTCAGCCTCTTCCGCCAGATCGTCGCAACATACAGCCGCACCGACAATCCCCTCTTCTTCCCCGAAAGCCGCTTCGACGCCACCTTCGGCCGCTACCTCTTCTACGCACTGGGTAACGGCGCCATCGGCTTCGCGCCCTTCGGCATCGACCGCGCCCAGCAGCCGGAGGTGCCTAATCCACAAGGAGTCCTTGCCTCCGCCTCGCCAACTCCCATTAATCCGGCAGAGAACCTCGCGCTGCTCAATCCGATTGGGCAGCAGATTGCCCAACTCAACCTGGAAGGCAAGCTCTATACTGCGGTGGAAGAGAAGGGAGAAGCTCGCCAGTCCATCCACATGCCCACTGCCGACGCCGTCGCCTCCTTCGGCTTTCCTCAGCCGGACGGAAGCTACCCGCCGGGAACTCCGACCTTGCAAGGCAGAGCCCTCGTCGCCCAGTTGAACCCTCTGGAGTTTCTCGTCACCGGCTTCAATGTCAGCATCAGCTTCACTGTACCGGCGGCTGAACTACAGAGACAACCCAACCAGCAGTTGGAGATTCTGCGCGCCGAAGAGGGCCAGTATATAGATGGGGTGTGGCAGGCAACGCGCATCCTGAACGGCGACCAGACCGACCGCGGTCTCAACTTCCGCGGCGAGAGGCCTCCGCTGGTGCGCATTCTGCTGCACACGCTCCCCCTCTACGATGAGGCGGTTCACCGCAATCCCCGGTGAGCTCGAGAGTGCTTTCAAGAAGGGTGCAGAGTCTAGCACGGCGAGTAAAAGCAGGTTTCTCCACTCGCGGTATCGAATGACCATTCTTTTCACTCTTAGCGATAGTGAAAATGCTCTAGCTACAGCGAAGATGAGTTCTGTAGGGTTGATGAAATGAAAATCGTTATGCTTGGGCTTGTTGCGAGTTGGCTTCTGATCTGTGGCGGCGGTGCGGAAGTCAGTGCGTTGGCACAGGTCACTCCGGTTGCGACGCAGGCCGCGATGGTGGATCTGCCGACGGCGGGCGAGTGGGGGGATCGCGGCGATGGCAGCTACGCCAATCCGGTGCTGCCCGCCGACTTCAGCGATCTCGACGCCATCCGCGTCGGCTCAACCTACTACGCCATCAGTTCGACGATGCAGTACTCGCCCGGTATGACGGTGCTCGCGTCGAAGGATCTGGTCAACTGGCGGATCCTGAGCGGCGTGGTTCCCGACCTCACCGTGATCGACCCGGAATTGAACTGGAGCCGCATGAATCGCGCCGGACACGGCATCTGGGCTGGGGCGATCCGCTGGCACGCGGGGCGCTTCTGGGTCTACTTCACCACGCCGGATCAGGGCGTCTACATGGCGACGGCGAGCGACGCCGCCGGACCGTGGACTCCCGTGCATCTGGTGATGGCCGAGCCGGGATGGGACGATACCTGTCCCTTCTGGGACGACGACGGCCATATGTATCTGGTCACCTCGCACACTGGCCCGGAGGGGCCGAATGCGGTCAAGTACAACATCCACCTCTTCAAGCTGACCGCGGACGGGATGTCGATTGTGCCGGGTTCGGACCGGATCATTCACCAGTCGCGGGGCAGCGAGGCCAACAAGCTCTACAGGTGGAACAGCCTCTACTATCACTACTACAGCGAGGTGCGGCCGGAGGGTCGGGTGGCGATGATGGATCGCGCCAAGTCGCTCGACGGCCCGTGGGAGACGCGCCAGATCATCCACGTGCACGGCGCAGTGGACAAGGAGCCGAATCAGGGCGGGATCGTTCAGGCCGAGGACGGGCGCTGGTGGTTCTTCACCCATCAGGGACGCGGCGACTGGGAGGGACGCGCCGCCGTGTTGCTGCCGGTGACGTGGGTCGATGGCTGGCCGGTGATTGGCAGGGTCGGCGCGGACGGGATCGGCGAGATGGTCTGGCACGGTCCGATGCCGGTGGCTGGGCAGCCCAAGACGACGGTGGTGACCGACGACGACTTCAGCGCGCCGACACTCCGCCCCGAGTGGCAGTGGAACTATCAGCCGCGCGCGGGGATGTGGTCGCTCGCCGAGCGCTCCGGATGGCTTCGTCTGCACGCCTTTGTCCCGCTCAAGCCGGGGGATCTGAAGACGGTCGGCGATGTACTGACCCAGCGGGCCTATCGCAGTGCGCGCAACGAGTTCACGGTCAAGCTCGACGCCAGCGGAATGGTCGACGGCCAGGAGGCCGGCCTCTCCCACTTCGCCAAGACCTTCGCCTCGATCGGCGTGGTCGAGGCGAGCGGCGCGCGCGCGATCTCGGTCAACAACAACGGCGCGCGCACGGCCGGGCCGGAGCTGAAGCAGGCCGCGGTCTGGCTGCGTTCGAGCTGGGGATTCGACGGGGTCAGCAGCTTCAGCTACTCGCTCGACGGCCAGACGTTTGTCGGGCTCGGCGGGCCGTATCAACTCACCTGGGGAAGCTACCGCGGCGATCGGGTCGGCCTCTTCACCGTGAACACAAAGACCGCCGGCTGGGCCGACTTCACCGCCGTCCACTACCAGGTCGCGCGGTAGCCTGTTACTGTTCAGCCGTGCTGGAGAGTAAGTAGATGGAGTTGCGCTCCAGGGCGATAGTGAACGCACCGTTTGTCGTTTTGATTGCGGACTGTCGGATGAATTGATCCTTCGCATTGTTGCGCCAAACGCATAGCCTTTGCGGGAAAGCCACCGACCTTCCATCTGAACTCAAGCCCTAGCTCGAAGACCTGAACGTGGATGGAGCCATGCTAACATCAGTTGACGCAAAGGAGGTTCGGCGTGCGCAAGCGTTATAGAGTTCATTCTTGTGGGGTAGCGTTGACGGTGGGTGTAGTGATGCTCACCATTTCTCTTTCGGCCTTTGGCCAGACTGCTCCCAAAGCGGAGACATCTAAGGTTGCACCGCTGATGAAGCGGATGGGCCGCTTTATCGCCGCCGATGTTCCGACCATGGGGTCTGGCGAGACCGCAGTCGCTCCGCTTAAGTGGGATAAGCCCGTCCCGTACGGACTGCCCGGCAAGGGAATAGCCCAGCATCCGATGCTATACATCGGCGAGGGCTATAACAAGATTCTCCTCGTCAACGACGGAAAAATTGCATGGAGCTATTCCACCGGATCTGGCTGGGAGTATGACGACGTATGGATGCTCTCCAACGGCAACATCCTCTTTACACGAATGCAGTACATCGCCGAGGTGACCCCCGACAAGCGCGTGGTCTGGCGTTACGATGCCCCCGCCGGAACTGAAATTCACACATGTCAGCCGATCGGTTTGAATCGGGTTCTATTCGTTCTCAACGGCCTACCGCCCAAGCTGATGGTGGTCGACATCAAGTCCAACAAGGTCGTGGTACAGCATGAGTTGCCCGCTCCAAGCCTGACCGACAAGAGTATGATTCACGGCGAGTTCCGCCGTGTGCGCTACACCGCACAGGGAACTTATCTCGTCCCGTTTCTGGAGATGAATCAGGTCATCGAATACAACAAACACTTCAAGGAGGTTTGGAAGTATGAGATCAAGAGCCCTTGGGCCGCCGTCCGCTTGAAGAACGGCAACACGCTGATCACCGACGAACAGGAGATTCTCACTCGAGAGGTCAACCCGAAAGGGGAGACGGTCTGGGAGCTGAGGCCGAGCGATCTACCTGATGCCTATCGCTTCATCAACTCACAGAGTGCCACGCGATTGGCCAATGGCAATACGATCATCTGCTCCCGCGGCGGTGATGGGAAGGGACCGCAGCTGGTAGAAGTGACTCCAGAGAAAAAGGTCGTCTGGGTTCTTGATGACTGGGCAAACTTCGGCCCCGCAACCGCTGTTCAAATTCTCGACGAACCGGGCATTCCGGAAAAACCAGGGCAATCGCAACACTAGACATTTTCCCTGTTTCTCAAATTCAGCAGTATCTGGTCACTCTGCATTTGAGCGGAGCGAACGGGAAAGAATCCCCCCACTTTCTTGCACCGAGACACAATGCACTCTCGTTGAAAACGCTCTGGCGTCGGCGACGCTTATTGAAATCATGAAGGCGATCAGAGGACTTGATCTTCCACCGCCGCTAGGTTCGTATCCTTTGCTGCACGCGACCACGCAAGGCGAAACTCAGAAACCTTGTGCAGAGAGAAGTTCTGCTGTTTGGGCGCTGTAATCGCAAAGAAATCGGCGCGATGGACATCCTCCAGCCAAACTGCGGGACGCGGATCGGCGTTTGCAGGAGCAATCTCGACATGCGACATCTCCAGATTGCGAAGGTGACGGATGAAGAAGCCGTGCGAGGGAGTGGGGCCAAAGGGGAGCAGTTCGGGGTATGCGTCTTCCTTCTCTGGAACGTGAATGCCCTGCCAATCGGGCATGGAGGTAAAGCTTTCACCAAAGCCCACCCGCATCCGCGTTGGCAGGCCTTCGTGGTTGAAAAAACAGTCGGAGACTTTGATATCTTCGATGAGGTTGGACGGGATTCCCGAAAAGAGTCGAGTGGCGCGGAGGGATTTCACCTCCGCGCTCTCCCAAAACCGGACGTGAGTCTCTCAACTCATCCGGCTCCTATCGTCCAACCGCAGCCACAAGTTGCCAGTGTGCGAGCAGTGTCGGCTGCCTCGACCTGAGTCGTTTCAGCCAATCCCATGCACCCACTGAATGCTTCTTGAAGCCCTTGTATTTGCGTCGAGCCCAGCGAACTAACAGCTCATCGACCATGCGCAACGCTCGATAAAGACGAGACGGACAGAAGCGCCCGTAGTAGTTGACCCAGCCGCGAACTACCGGCTCAAGCCATCTCACAAGGTCTTCCAAATCAAGATCGCCGCGATGCGATAGCTTCCACTGGCGCAAAGTCGACTGCATCGCCTTGGTTGCCTTCGCACTAACTGCGGGGCTGAAACTGACAAACATCTTTCCAGAGTGGCTCATTGCTCCACGAGGCCGAAACGTATGCCCCAGGAAGTCGAAGCTCTGCTCCGGATAGCTGCTCTGCCGGTTCGCATCCTTGCAGTAAACGATCTTGGTCTTTTGCGGATGGAGTTCCAATTTACATTCCGCAAACCGTTGCCGCAGCATGTCCAACACTTGACGAGCTTGCTTTTCGCTGTTGCAGTGGATGATGGCATCGTCCGCATAGCGTTCGAAAGGACATGCAGGAAACTTCCGCTGCATCCACAGATCGAACGCGTAGTGCAGGAACAAATTCGCCAAGATCGGGCTCACCACAGAACCTTGTGGCGTCCCTTTCTCGCGATGAACCAAGGTGCCATCCGGCATGCGGACAGGTGCTTCGAGCCAACGCTCGATGTACAGCAACACCCATGCGCAGTCCGTATGATGGCGTACGGCTTTCATCAGAAGTTCTCTGTCGATTTCATCAAAGAAACTTCGGATGTCCAGATCGAGCACCCAGTCCTGACGCCAGCATCGCTGCCGCGCCACGGCCAGTGCATCCTGTGCCGACCTACCGGGGCGATACCCATACGAGTCCACATGAAACACAGGTTCCAGTATGGGCTCCAGGATTCGCTGCACAACCGTCTGGGCGATGCGATCCGAGACCGTTGGAATTCCCAGCGGCCTCGTTCGTCCATCGTCCTTCGGGATGTCTACCCGGCGAACCGCTGGCGGAAAATAACTGCCCGACGACATTCGATTCCAGATCCGATAGAGATTATTCTTCAAATCGCTATCGAATGCCGCAATCGACTCGCCGTCTACTCCCGCCGCTCCTCGGTTTGCCTTCACCCGCTTGTATGCTTCCCATACAGCACGCTTCGCAATACAAAACGGTTTTGCTTTGTCCACAGAAGTCCTCCCCTTGCAGGTTGCTCCTATAACATTGCTGAACAACGACACCCCTTCGCTCCACTCTCATTACAAGAGCTTCAACACTACTACGGGCGTCTCCGCCCCTGTGTCCCGCATCGGTACTCTGGCTCTCGCAAAGGCTATTTGCTTGAGCTTCTCCCTTTGCATCGGGACGACAGGTTCCTACGTTCCTCACTGAAGCCCAGATCAAGATCACGCCGCCTTAATGCCGGATGCCGGCTGGACAGTAAACAGGTGTCCTCCAACCTAATCCCGGAGTACGTCCCAGACCCCGGTTTTGACATCGTCTCCAACTTTCGACACGTCGTCAGCGGTTTACTTGCGTTCGTCTTCTTAATCCATACCTGACAAAGTCACTGCCTTGCCTTTTCCCTCAACGCTCACCACACTGGCTCTTGACCAATGCAGCTTGAGGCGGTTTGAAACCAGCTCCTGCAAGCCGGTTCCGAGGGGTCTGCCCTCATCTTCAATGAAGCATGGCTCCCGCTTGCACTACAGCGGTCGCCTTCGTAGCACACAGGACGCCGTTGAGGCGGCTGAGTTGGAGCTGATCAGGTTGGAGATTGAAATGCGGCGAATGGCTCCTGGTCGCATCGTCTCCTTGGGCCCGCGATTGCGGCGATTCAGCCGCAAAAACAGCGGCGCATCGACGATGTCTCGCATTGTATTGCCGGTGATGGCGATGTCTTCGATAAGCGCGCCGTCGGAGCTTTCGAGCGCGATACCCTTGCACCCTTCGATCACGTTGCCCGTAATCGTGATGTTGCGAAAGCCTCCGTTGGATTCTGTCCCGCACTTGATGCGTCCTTCGCGCAAGACACGTGCGTCATCGGCAAACTTCTTCCAGATGCCGTTCAGGACGCTACCTAGCTCATAGGTTCCCGTCACATAGTTGTTTGCGATGGTGACATTCTCGGTCGGACGCAAAGCGCCAAGGGCGTAGCTTGACTTCGGACAGATGGCATCGTCCCAGGGGGAGTTGATGGTGCAGTTCGAGATGCGCACATTGCGGCAGCAGTCGATATCGAAGCCGTCGCGATCTGTATCGATGAGCAGGTTGTCGATCGTCAGGTTATCGACGCCGGTGGCCAGCAGCGCGAAGTGCCCGCCTTCAACACGCGGAAGTCGCGCAGCAGAACATTGCGGCAGTTCTTCAGGCCGAAGACCTTGTTGCCAACGCCAGTCTGCTCGGCAAGAAACGTTGCGTACCCGCCCGTGCCACCAGTGTGTCCGTTGGAAAGCCCCTTGCCGAAGATCAGTCCAGTTCCCAGAATCGAAAAGTTCTCTTGCCCGTCGGCGTAGAACAGCGAGTTGCGCCAGTGCGCGTGTCCGTAGTCTGTATACACAGCAAAGGCAGTATTGGGCTCGGCAGCATCATAGACGCCACCGTTGTAGCCGGTGCTCTCATGCGGCTTGGGTGAGTCCGCCGCTTGAATCGTACACCCGCGCGAAAGGTAGAGATCGACGTTGGACCGCAACCGAATTGTGAAGCACAGATAGGTTCCTTCCGGAAAGAAGACCGTGCCGCCTCCAGCCGCAACCGCTGCTTCTATCGCCTTGTTGATGGCTAGAGAATCAACCGTCTTGCCATCGCCGGTAGCGCCGTAGGTGCGGACGTTGAAAAGAGCGTCAGCGGCGTGAAGTTCGGTCTGCGCCTCAGCCGGGGAGACATGACCAACGGCTGCGATAAGGGCAAGTGGAGAGGTCTTCAACATATCGCGGCGATTCATATTCATCCAGCATAGCAACTCTCCGACTGCAAATGGACCGTGCCCATAGCGATAGATCAATAGTTGAGGAAAGATGGTCTAGAAAATCGACGAGGAACAATCTCGACCACGCGTTCAAATCCAGAGCGGTACGGAATAGCTCAGTTTTTCGACCGAAATTGCGGCGTTGGTTATCCCATACTATTAAAGATACGTATAATTTGAGCAAATCAAGACTGATTCCAGAGAGCAAGGAAGCTGAAACTACAAAACTGTTGGCAACACCTTTCCGGACAGCGGGCGAGATACGCGAGAGGGCAGGGTACTTAGCCTCGCTACACTAATAATGAAACAGATACAAAGGATCGGACAGAGCAGACCTATATGTCAGATGACAAAAATCAGTTAAGCCGCAGAGCCTTCGTGACGATTACCAGCGGTGCCGCAGCCGGATGCTCTCTTCTGGGGTTCAGCAGCGCCTGGGCACAGCGAGATTCTCGATCTGTAACTTCGCTCTTTGACGGCAAGACGCTGGATGGGTGGATTCAGATTGAGAATAGCGCCACATCCTTGTCTGTCAGCGCAATTACGGATCAAGCTGCGTTCGTTAGCAAGCTGACGAACGGAATGGATGCGGTCTCTTTGTTTTTGCGGAGCCGCCTTGAGAATCTAGTGAAGGCAGATCTGGCATCCTATTCGGCCACAGGTGCAAATGCAAAGGCTTTGCTCTCTGCCGTCGTGAACGATGTCAATCAGGTCATCCACGGATCATCCATATTCGATATAGCACGCTTCAGCAATGTGGTGCTCCGGCCCGAAACCGAGCAACTTCTTCAGCAGGATCTTCACGGACTGCAACTGGCGCGCCTGAATATGCTTCTCCTCGAAGACGCGTATCCTGCGGAACTGGCAAAGAGTTCAGCGACTGGCTGGATGGTAAAAAATGGCGTCATAGCCAGCAAGGGCGTCGGGCGTGGCGTGATGTATACGGCAAACGACTACGGACGTTACCGTCTCATGTTGACGATGAGGCATCTCTCGGGCAAGCCCGACCATCCTGCCTGCGTTCTGATATTTTGTACTCGACCGCAGCCGGGGGAGATACCAATCGATGCTCTTGGAGGGATTCAGTTTGACGTTCCATCCGGTGGCCACTGGGACTATAGGCCTGGGATGAACAAAGATGGTGGCTCAGAGTACACGACGATAGAGAAGAGATCGTTTGACGTCTCCGCTTGGAGCCAGATTGAGCTTCTCGTGGATGCGACAAAGGGGACAGCCCGCATGGCTGTCGCTCAACCCCCCGGGAGTAAAGCCGTTGAGGTGCTTGATTTCAAGGAGGCCACTGCTGGAAAAGTTGGCCCGATCGCACTACAGATGCATAACGCCGGTCTATTCGATGAGTACAAAGATATCAGTCTGGAAGTCGATCCGAAGGAAGATCGGCTCATCACAACGGATTAGTCTGGCCGTCGCAACAGACCCGCAATAAAGATGACGCTGGCAACGTAGATCCGCCACATGGAGAGAAGACTCATGGTCGACTCTCCATGAGGAGAGACAGTCAGTCGCTTATTGCATAGGCAAATAGACCAGCTCGATGCCCTTGCCGTGCTTTGGATCAAGGTTGCGCGAGTACTTGCGATCGCTGTCGCTGTTCCAGTGCTCGGTGACACCGAGGCTGGCGATGGGCTTGTCATTTTGCATGTAGAGGGTGCCCGAGGGGGCGTGGTCGGGGATGGCCTCTTCCTCCAGGTAGTCGTCGGCGTTCTCGCGGATCATGATGCGCGAGTGGCCATCGGCGTCGAGGTTGTCCTTGGTCTGCGAGAGCAGAATGTCGAGGCCGACCGAGTCCAGAGCGACGCCGTCAAAGGAGGCCAGAACCGTCGAAGGCCAGTCGGGGTTGGTGTAGGGCTCGACTCGGTTGTTGAAGGGGGCGTTGGGGAAGTGCAATGGGTAGGACTGGTGGCGGCGCGCGCAGTAGAGACCGTCGAGGACGTAGAGGATCGTCTTGGCGCCCAGATTCGGCGAGGCCGAGAGATCGACGATCGGCGAGTAGGCGTGGGGCGTTCCCTTCTGGTTGGTGTTGATCGCCGCGTGCAGCTCCGGCGTGCCCTTGATCGATCCGAAGTTGTTCTTTCCGGTCATGGTAATGGCGGTCTGCCCCTCGTCGCCGCCCTCACTGCGTGCGTAGGGGTAGGAGTGCGCCTTCAGCAGCGCCAGGTTGACCAGATAGGTTGCGTCCATGATCTGCTTGGGGATCAGCTTGGCATCCTTGTAGACGTCGTTGTTGGCCGAGTAGTGGATGCCCTCGACCCAGTTGGCGGCCTCAAGACCATGGTAGTCGCCGTAGCCGGGGTTCTTCGGCTGAACGGGATCGGGCGCGTCGTGTTGCACGAAGCGAACATCCTTGTACTCGCTCCATATCTTGGTGAGGAGTGCCGGATAGATGGGCCGTTGCGCGTCGTAGACAACGATATCGGCGGGGGGAACATGTGCGTTGACCACCAACTGGCGCACCATCGCAAGAGCCATCTGCGGCGAGACATTGACGATGTTGTTCAGCGTCTGTTTGGTGCTGTTGTTCAGGTTCACCTTGACCGCGACGATCTCGCCGGGCTTGTAGCCGGTCTTGGCAAGGCCGCGCTTGCTGCTGTTGTAGTAGGTGAAGATCGCCCGCCAGGCCTGCTCATCGGTCTTGGATCCGGTAAGATTGCGCAGGGTGTTCGAGAGCATGGCCTCGACCCGCGTCTGATCGGTGCTGTTATCCGACCACCAGGGATCGACCGGGGACTTGATCTCGCCCGACCAGTGAGCCGCCTTGGGATCGCGCACCCAGACGACGCGCCCGGGATAAACGCCGCGCGCTACGCCCAGAGCAACGTTGCGCTGCTTGGGCTGGAAGTCGTAGCGGGTGACGATGTCCGCCGCCTCGACCGCGTTCGAGTGGTGCAGCCAGATCCCGCCGACGATGGCGAGCAGAGTGCAAAGGGCAGCCGTCGCCCAGCAATAGCGATGGACAAACTTGCGCAGTCCGGCGACCGAACCGATGCCCGCCACCGAGGCGCAGATCCAGACGACAAAGGCACTGGCGACGGGAAAGGCAGCGCGCTGGCACGGGTAAGTCGCGCGGCTGGGCTTGGGAATCACGCGCACGAGGAACCAGACCAGCGCGGTAAAGCCGACGAAGAGGCCGCCGATGCGCGCGATGGAAGTCCCCTTACCCCACACATCTCCCGAACGATTTGCTGCGGATTTTCCAAGATCTCTCATAGTTCTTTCCCCGCTCCCTGATGAGTGCTCACAACACGCCCTAGCGAAAGTTTAGCTGTAGGAGCGAACCAATGTCACCACCTATGAGAACGGAAATCCGCCTCAGACTCGTATCACGCGGATCGCCAGATAGGGCTGGATCGGCAGTTGAATCGAAGCGTTGCCGGAGAGCGTTCCCGCAACCGGCTTGATCGTCATCGCCAGCGTGTCGAGGATTTCGGCCTTGAAGCGCGCGCCCTCTGGCAACCGGTAGCCCTGCGTGGCGTGTTGGCGATCCCAGAGGTAGGTCAGGTAGTATTCGCCCTCGACCCCCCAGGTGTTCTTGCCGCCGAGCACGGTCGCCGCCGCCGGAGCCGCGTCGATGATCTGCTTGAAGAACTTCAGCCGCGCCGGGCTCTGTCCGACCAACACGCCGCCCTTCGACCACCAGAGCTCTTCGCGTGCGTTGAGATAGGTCTCGCCGTGGCCGCAGAAGGCCCCCTCAACCAACGTCTTCCAGAAGTTGCCCACCATCCGCTCGGCGGTGATGTCGCCCCAGCTCTCCTGGATATCGCCCTCGTAGCGACACTCGTCGAAGATCACCGGCTTCGACCACTTGCGCAGGTAGGTCGGCGCGTTGTCGGCCATATCGTTCTGCACGCTGACGTGGGTGATCCAGGGCTTCGAGTGATCGAAGAAGACCTTCTGCTGGTGGATCGAGCAGAGGTGTTTGTAGGGGTCGTTGGCAGCAATCGTCTCGCCGATGCGCTCGAAGTCGGTCTCGGTCTTGGTCTTGAAGAAGTCCCACTCGTTGGCCAGCGACCACCATACGTTGCGATACGCGCCCAGTCGTGCCAGGATATAGCGCAAGTAGCGGTCGTCGTTGGCCGCGCCCATGTTGTCGAAGCCCCAATGGCCCTCGTCGTAGGGATGGAAGAGGATCAGATCGGCCTCGATGCCCATCGCACCCAACTGCTGAATCCGCCGCTCCAGATGCTGAAAGTACGCCGGATTGAACTGAGTAAAGTCCCAGTGATCTGGGGCCGTGCCGACGAAGGGATACAGCGGCGGCTCGACGTGGTTGTAGGTGAACCATTTGGGGAAGACGCACATGCGCATCTTGTTGAAGGGCGCCTCGGCCAGCGTCTTCAGTGTCTGCTCCTCGAGCGCACTCGGTTGGCAGGCCCAGCCGTAGCAGGTCGTTCCCAACTCGCGGTAGGGCGTGCCGTCGGCGTAGACGAAGTGGTACTGGTCCCGCACCCGCACCGGGCCGCGATTGCCCACTCCCGGCGCGCGCACGGTGAATGAACCCGTCTTGCCGTCCAGCTCCGGACGATTGCTCTTGGTGCGATAGCTCCAGTGGCCGGGTGTATCCGGCATGAAACGCACCCGATAGACTCCATTGCCGTCGTAGAATCCAGTCGCGGTAAGAGTCTTGCCCGCTTGCTCGAAGGTCGCGGCGAACTCGACATCGACGAAGGGATTGCCCATCGCCGGGCCTGGATAGGAGGACTCGAAGACCCCCCACTGCTCCACCTCGGCGAGAGCCTGCGCCTCGGCCGTCGTGCCCAGAAGCCCCGGAGCAATCGCCGCGCCCACGGCCGCCATTGTGCCCGCCTTCATCATCTCTCGCCGCGAAATCTCTCGATACAAACCAGTCATGCTCAATCTCTCCTTTTTATTTTGCAGATCGAATTACCGCAAGCAAACAGGCCTACTCATCCTAGCGCAGCGAGAAGCCGTCAACAAATCTTGTGCGTAGATCTAGAGTTTCTTCGCTTGCAATCTTAAGATCGTGCTTTACCTTTGCCGTGAATGCATCCAAAACGACATGATTAGTCATTGCGGACGATGCTGTCGATTGGCTATGACGGCGTACTGCTTCCAATGCTCCACAGCGGGGATCTGTAGAGAACTATGGGGTCCGCAGCTGCCGACATGAAGGGAGCAGATCCTTGCAGGCGAGGCCGGGGAGAGATTTTCTCTGCGCGTCGCTGGCTTGCGGATCCTCGCGTGCCTCTGGATTACAACGCACCCTCGCGGACGGTACAATCTCTCCTACGATTGCAAGGAGAACCTGCTCGCCGTGAATAAACTCGCCTCTTTCTGTACCGCCTCACTCTGTGCCGCCGCTCTCTTCTTGACTCCTGCACGGGCGCAGCAATCGGTGCCGAGTGGGATCGACGCGCGCGTGCAGGCCAAGCCCGGGGCCTGGGAGACGCTGAAGCTGCTGCACTCGGCGCCCACGCCCAACGATGCGCGCAACTTCGGTATGGCTCTGCCCATCGGCAATGGGCGGCTGGGGGCGAAGGTCTTTGGCGCGACGGCTGCCGAGACGATCCCGCTCAACGATACGACGCTCTGGTCGGGCGCCGGGCCGGAGCACTTCGAGAGCCCCGCCCACCGCGAGGCTCTGGTCAAGCTGCGCGCCGCTCTGGCCAAGGCGGACTACGTCCAGGCCGACCAGCTGGCCCGTCAGATGGAGGGGCCGAACAGCCAGTCCTATGAGCCGCTCGCCGACCTGCACTTGAGCTTCCCCGGCCACGAGACATATACCCAATACAGCAACACGCTCGACCTGGACACGGCGGTCGCGACCACGCGCTACACCGTCAACGGAACCACCTTTACCCGCGCGATGTTCATCAGCTACCCGGCGCAGGTGATTGTGCTGCGCCTGAGCGCGGACAAACCCGGCGCTCTGAGCTTCACCGTCGGCCTTGATACCCAGCAGCACTTCGGCAAGACGACGGTCGCGGGCAACGAGATCACCGTGACAGGCCGCGCTCCGGTGCGCGTCGTCGGAGCCAGCGACGTGCAGTGGGATGAGCATCGCGGGACGAGCTTCGAGGCTCTGCTGCATCTGACCGTGCAGGGCAAGGGGCTGGCCGTCGGCGGGGGCGAGACCGGAGGCAAGGGATCGCTCGCCGTCACTGGAGCCGACGAAGCGGTCATTATCGTCTCGGCGGCGACCAGCTTCAACGGCTTCGACCACGATCCGGCGACGGCGGGCCGCGATCCCGATGCGATTGCGCGGGGTTATATGGCCAAGGCCGTTGGGCGCAGCTATCAGAGTCTACTCGATGAGCATCTGGCCGACTATCAGCGGCTCTTCCGCCGGCTCTGGGTCGCTATCGATGGTGAGAGTCCGAACCAGTACGCCTTCGGCTATCAGTGGGCGCGCTATCAGCTGATCGCGGCCTCGCGTCCGGGCTCCGGCGCGCCGCGCAACGAGCAGGGGATCTGGAACCACGACCTGGCCCCGCACTACGCCTCGAACTTTACCCTGAACGAGAATCCCGAGAAATACTACTCAGTCGCCGAGGTGGCTAACCTGGGCGAGACCACCGAACCCGAGATCGCCTTCCTCCACGATGCATCGGTCAACGGCGCCGTGACGGCGAGCGTGGACTACGGCTTCCACGGCTGGGTCATCCATCACAACTCGGACATCTGGGCGCTGACCACGATGGTCGGCGGCGATCCCTGCTGGGCCGACTGGCCCGCCTCGGGCTTCTGGCTGAGCCAGACGCTCTGGGAGCACTACGCCTTCGGCCTGGACAAGAGCGAGCTGGCCGCCAAGGAGTATCCGGAGTTGAAGGGCGCGGCCGAGTTCGCCCTCGACCTGCTGGTGCCGGACGAGCAGGGGCGGCTGGTCACCTCGCCCTCCACCTCGCCGGAGAATCACTTCATCGATCCCAAGAGTGGGACGCGGGTCGCGGTCAGTCGCGGCTCCACGATGGATATGGCTCTGGTGCGCCAGCTCTTCGAGAACACGATCGCCGCGAGCAAAGCACTGGGCGTCGATGCCGACCTCCGCGCCCAGCTCGAGGCCACGCTGCCCAGGCTGCTGCCCTTCCAGATCGGATCGCAGGGGCAGTTGCAGGAGTGGTCGAGCGACTTCAAGGAGTGGGAGCCGACCCATCGCCACGCCTCGCATCTGGTCTCGGTCTGGCCGCTCGACCAGATCACGCCCGCCCAGCCGCAGCTCTTCGCCGCCGCCCGGGTGAGCGAGGATCTGCGCAAGTCCGGCGGATACCACCCGGACAAGGCCGGCATGTGGGCGCGTATGCTGGAGGGCGACAAGGCTCTGGCCGCACTCCAGACGCACATCCCCACCATGTACGACACCCCCTTTGGCGGATTCGCCGAGATGCTCTTGCAGAGTCAGAACGGAGCCATCGATCTTCTACCCGCTCTGCCTGCGGCCTGGGAAAAGGGCGAGATCCTCGGCCTGCGCGCCCGCGGCGGCTACGAGGTGGACATCCGCTGGGCCAACCACACGCTCAGCTCGGCGACGATCCGCAGCTACGCCGGCGGCACTCCCGTGGTGCAACTGGCGGGCCAGCCCATCGACGCTAAGACCGATCCGCGCATCCATCTGGTCACGGCGAATCAGTAGAGACGGGCCTTGTGCTACGAAAGCGGGCGCGGATCGGAGCAAGCGACGACGGGTGAATCGAGTAGCAGGCATGCTCGCCATAATAGACGTATTCATTCAAGCTAGGTACGGACTGGAATCGACAACTCGTGCATCCATCATTTTGCCGGTATAACGCGCACCAGAACGACTCCGTGCGATGCGACTGGAGCAGAGAACTCGCTATCGAAGCGTCCAAGGTTCTTCTGCCGCCAGAGGTCACGTACAGTCTGGTGGCCGTGAATGCCGAGGTCGGCCCAGTGCAGCGTAATCGTCGCCTTCTCTGCGCCGAGGTTGAAGAGCCCAACGGCCCAGGAGCCATCGTCAAGCGGCTTGGCGTAGATCTGTAGCTTGTCTGCGGCAGTTGCAGATGGCGGAACGCGCGTGGCCTGCTTGCCCAGAGAGTCCTGATCGATGTCGAGCACCTCGTCGTTAGTCAGCAGGCTGGTGGTAAAGGCGTCGAGCTTGGTGAGATCGTTGCCCAGAATCAGAGGAGCGGAGGTGAGACACCAGATGCTGATGTGCGAGTACTGCTCGTCGGGCGTAAGCGCGGTAGGATGCGGACTACCCCAGCCGACGACTCCGACCACAAGCATGTCGGGGTCATTGAAGTGGCCGGGCCGCGTGAAGGATGCCCAGTCGTCCTGGTTGAAGCCGTTGCGAACGACGGTTGGCCATTTGTCTGTGATGTCGTGATTGGTGCGCCATGAGTTGGCGTGAGGCGCAACCTCGCCGACCACTTTGAGCAGACTGTTGGTCGCATTGTTGGAGAGACTGAAGACGACGTCGCGACCGGCTGTGCGCAGAGCGGTCTCCATCTCCGCAGTCTCTGGAGCTTCGACTGGTGCCCAGTCGTACTTCAGATAGTCCATCCCCCACTGGGCGAACTGCTGCGCATCCTGCGTCATGAAGTGATATCTCCCGATGGCGTGGGGCAGAACCTTGATATTGCGCGGGCCTTCCATCGACTTGTTCCAATCGCCCTGCGGATTCTCGGAGCTGCCACCCGCACGACGTCCGTACGACGTAACCCAGGGCGTGTGATAGATGCCAACCTTCAGTCCAAGCGCATGAATCTGATCGGCGAGTTGATGCATATCGGGGAAGGCGGCAGGCTCGGGTTGCAGCGCATCGAGCGGTCCTCCGCGCACTCCCTGCCATCCGTCGTCTATGTTGATGTAGGTAAAGCCGTGCTGGCTGAGGCCGCTGGAAACCATAGCCTGTGCTGCTGCCAAAACGCGTGATGCATCGATGTGCGCTCCCCATACGTTGTAGCTGTTCCAGCCCATCGCGGGCGTGAGTCCGATCTGGTTGCCCACACGTATCTTGAAGGCGCGCGTGGAGGAGCCCAGATGATTAGTAGCACGCAGAGTCACCGCAAACTCGCCCTGCTGACTGAGTATGCCTGTTATCTGACCTGTGGATGCATCGAGCTTGAGGCCGCGTGGTAAGCCTACAGCGGAGAAGCGCATCGGGCGGTTGCCCGTCGCCGGAATCGTGTAGAGAAACGGCGATCCAGGACGTACACCGAAGAGCTTCGGCCCGTGGATCGCAGGCGTCTTTGCGGGCAAAGGAGTCAGCATCTGTGGCACGCTTGGCGCTGTCTGCGCAGAACAAATTGAGCTGGCGAAGATGAGTGCGGCAACGCAGATCTGGATACGACAAGAGAGAGTAAAAATAATTGGATGTCGGTAAGCGGCACGAGGAGTGGACATGCGGATCATGATAGCTGCGGCGTAGTGTTACAAGCAAAGAGCAAAATCTCGAACTTCGGGCAAGATCTTATCGGTTAGCGAGTGGCTTCGTGTAGAGATGTTTCGTCGCTGGCTGCCATGAATAACTTCCATGCCGAAAGGGTGTGTGTCGCAGAGCGGGACGCGTTGAGAAGATACACTCCCCGTATTTGGCTCCGAATTGATCCCCTAGTCGAGATCATCCTCTGTTCCACTCCGATGCGGACGTCCACTCCCCACCCATCACCGCCTGCGAACCATCAACAAACACCAGCCAGACAAGCCCTACTTCGATTTTGTTCCGCGCACTTCGATCTCCGATAGTCCGGTCAATCATGATGCGCAGGCCGTTCGAGCGGGTGCCTGCGGGCAGTGCAATCACCACGGACTTACCCGCAGCAGCATCGGTGGTGACCTTGACGGCGCTCTTCCAGGTAATGCGGTCGTCGGTCAAGATCTAGAGCTGGTAAGCATAGTGCCCGCGCTCGGGAAGCGGAGCGCAGCTTGCTGACCTCGTAGACACTCGAGGTTGCTCTCCCTCCACCGGGAACTCGGCAACTTATCGCGCACGACGTTCGTCTATGGATCACGGTTCAATTTTTCATGAGGCTTGAATGAACATCCTGCGATTTATCCGCGTCTCGAAATGTCTGCGCGCGTCGGCACTTCTTGCTATTGGATTCTTCCTCTTGATTATGCCGACGTCGCTAGTGATTACGGCTCAGCCTTCGTCGGCTGTCGATAGCCACAATCCTAACGTAGCCGTAACGGTTACCGACAACGGACGCACATGGACTCTCGATAACGGCATCGTCAAGGCGACCATTCGCAAAGACAGCGGATCGATGGCCTCGCTGGTCTATCGCGGCGTCGAGACCATGGGAGGCAATGGCGGTTACTGGGAGCAGACTCCGCAGGATGCGCAGCAACTGAGCAACACCATTACCATCGATCCGGCCACGAACGATGGCACTCGCGCCGAGGTCTCCATCAAAGGCGTCAGCGGTGGCCAGACCATGCTGGGCCGTGGCGCACCAGGCGGTGGAACCTACTGCGATATGGAAATACGATACGCGCTCGGTCGAGGAGACAGCGGTATCTATGTCTACGCCATCTTCACCCATCCACCTTCCTATCGCGCTAGCGGAGTTGGCGCTGAGAGCCGCTATATTACGCGTCTGAGCCAGAGCTTCGACTGGATTACAGTGGACAAGGACCGCAACATGCTGGAGGCCGCACCGACCGACTGGGGTACCGGAGTCGTCGTCCATGCCAAAGAGCAGCGCATCATGAGCAAGGGCGTCTACAAGAACTCGGTCGAGCACAAGTACAGCTACTCCGGCGTGCAGTACAAGACGCCCGCCTATGGCTGGTCGAGCACCAAGAATCACATCGGCATCTGGTTCATCAATCCGACCATTGAATACCTGAGCGGTGGCCCAACCAAGATCGAACTAGACGATCACTTCGGCGACAACGACAACCCTGAACCCATCATTCTCGACTACTGGGTCGGCGGCCACTACGACACCGGCGCACGCGTCAACGTAGCCGCTGGCGAGAGTTGGACCAGAGTCGTTGGCCCCATCTTCGTCTATGTCAACTCGCTCGACCACCCCAAGCCCACCAGTCAGGCTGAGATAGACACGCTCGCCGCGACGGCTGGCAACCCCACTGTTCCCACAAGCTGGCACAGCAACGCGAATGCGCTGTGGCAGGACGCTCTGAATCAGGCGAAGCAGCAGAATGCCAGATGGCCCTTCGAATGGGTCAATGGAGTGGACTATCCACACGCATCCGAGCGCGGTACTGTTACTGGCCAAATCGTTCTCGACGATCCACTCGCCCCCAAGGGTACGCCGAAGAAGTTCTCTTCACTCACCGTCGGGCTCACCGTTCCAGACACGGACAAGCTGCTCTGGATTCACAACGCCAACGGCTACCAGTTCTGGAACGACGGAACGGAAGACGGCAAGTTTACACTCACCAAGGTTCGTCCCGGGAGCTATACTCTGCACGCCTTCGCCACAGGCGTTCTCGGCGACTTTGCGCAGACCAACATCACTGTAGTTCCAGGCAAGACCATCGATATGGGCAAGCTCGTGTGGAAGCCTGTGCGCTACGGCAAGCAGCTCTGGGAGATCGGCTACCCGGATCGTACCGGCGACAAGTTCTTCAAGGGCGACGGCGCCAACAACTGGCTGTGGGGATGGAATATGCGCTACGCACTTCTCTTCCCCAACGATATCACCTACACCGTCGGTAAGAGCGATTACCGCAAGGACTGGTTCTTCGAGGAGGTTCCTCACGCCACTGACCTCTCCTTCGTCAATCCGGCGGCAAAAGATCCTGCCAATCAGCCCTTCGGTTGGGTCAGGGCTGAGTCGCTTCAGCAGTATCCACAGACCAATCAACACGGGCCGTGGGCTATCTACGGCAACGGTCGCACCACGGTCTGGACGGTCAAGTTTGATATCGCAAAGGCGTTACAGGGCTCGGCCTATCTGCGCGTCGCGCTGGCTGGAGTCAATGGTCTTCGCGACGGCTTGGCTGTCGGCCTCAACGGCCAGAGTATCGGCGCTATCGGCGACGGCACCTCAGCCGATAACGCCCGACTGATGACGACCAACAGCATTCGCTACAACGCCGACAAGGGCCTAAACCAGCAACGTACACTGAAGTTCGACGCCGCGCTGCTCAAACCCGGAGAAAACGAGATGACATTTACTGTTCACGGAGGCGATCTGCAAAGCGGCGTAGTGTGGGACTACCTCCGTCTCGAACTCGAAAGTAATCCATAGCGCAAGAATGTAGTCGATTGCACTGTTTAAATAAGTCTGATCTCGGTTGGGAGCACGACAATGAATCGCACGTTTACTCGCAGACACTTTGCAAGGATGTCGACGGCGGCAGCGGTTGCCGCAGGTCTTACACGCTCGCACACCGCCGCTCTGTTCGCCCAAACTGCACCGACGCAGGTGGAAGACCCAACCGTCGCCAAGCAGGAAGGCGTCACCGGCAAGGCAGGCTCGAATGCACCGGGCGATCCGTGGTCGGGCAAGGACTCGCCGGAGTTGGTTGCAGCGGCGCTGGCTGGACTGCCTCCGCTTCCTGCCGGTCCGTTCCAGCCGACGTGGGATTCGATCCAGCAGAACTACAGCGACCCCGTCTGGTTTCGCGATGCCAAGTTTGGCATCATGATGCACTGGGGCATCTACTCTGTGCCAGCGCACGCCAGCGAGTGGTACGTCCGCTATATGTACGGCGGCAATGCCGGTGTCATGCAATGGCACACCGAGCACTACGGCCCGCCAACCAAGTTCGGCTATAAGGATTTTCTTCCGATGTACACGGCGGCCAAGTGGGAGCCGGATGCCTGGGCGCAGCTCTTCAAGAACGCCGGAGCGAGGTACGTGCTTGCGCCGGGAGAGCATCACGATGGATTTTCCAACTGGGACAGCGCCATCAATCCATACAACGCCGTGAACTATGGGCCGAAGCGCGATCTGGACGGCGACCTGATCAAGGCGCTGCGAAAGGTTGGACTGAAGACGGGAATCTCCGACCACTCCTTCTTCCACTTCGTCTTCATTCCCGCGCTTGCGGGCAGCGATCAGTACGATCCGAAGTGGGCGAACTTCTACAACGTCGCCGACAAGAGCAATGCCGCGCGCACCAAGTTCATGCACGATTGGGTGGCCAAGCGAATCGAGACGATCGACAAGTATCAGCCGGATATGTTGTGGTTCGACATGAATACCGACCACAGCACCGACGCGCTGAAGACCGAGGTCTCGGCCTACTACTTCAATCGCGCGCGGCAGTGGGGCAAGCAGGTGGGCATCAGCGCCAAGCAGGCCGCATGGGTCAGCGGGCAAATCATGGACTACGAGCGCGAGGGCCGCGCACCGATGGAGCTGGTCGACTGGATCTGGCAGCCGGACGATCCCATCACCGACAAGTTCGGCTACGTGACCGAGCAAAAGCCCTACAAGCCAGACCAGTTCGTCTGGAAGATCGTCGAGAACACCAGCAAGAACGGCAATCTTCTGCTGAACATCAGCCCGCGCGCCGATGGAACGATTCCGCAGGAGCAGCAGGAGGTGCTGCTGGCGATCGGCAAGTGGCTCGGCGTGAATGGCGAGGCAATCTACGCCACGCGCCCCTGGACAAAGTACGGCGAGGGGCCGGTGGCCGATGCAGCAGCGGCGGCGATGGTGGCGATCCGCGCCAAGGGAAACTTTGCCGGGCGACTCAACGGGCAGAATATGGGCGGCGATGGAGTGGGCGGCGGCATCTCGCGCAACGGATATACCGCCAAAGACATTCGCTTCACCACGCACAGCAACACGCTCTACGCAACGGTGATGAACTGGCCAGGCGACGAGCCGGTGACGATCACATCGCTGCCAGCGGGCGCGTCGGGACACGGAAGAGTCGAGCGAGTCGAGCTGCTCGGCCACGGCGAACCGCTGCAATTCACGCAGGATGCGCAGGGCTTGAAGGTGAAGTTTCCAGCGGAGAAGCCCTGCGACTTTGTCTACTCGCTGAAGATCTCAGGCCTGAAGCTGACGTAACCCAACGATCAGGAGCGACACTCCATGGCCAGCCAGTTCACCCGTCGCCACTTCGCCCGACTCACCGCAGCCGTAGCCGCCATCGCAGCTCTCCCGCGCGCCTTCGCGCAGAATGATCCACCGCCGCGCCAGATCGCGCCCGGCCCGTTCCAGCCGACATGGAAGTCGCTCAGCGCCAACTACAAGACGCCGGAGTGGTTCCGCGATGCAAAGTTTGGCATGTGGGCGCACTGGACCGCGCAGTGCGTCCCCGAGCAGGGCGACTGGTACGCGCGGCGCATGTACATCCAGGGCGAGAAGGACTACGACTACCACGTCAAGAACTACGGCCATCCCTCGAAGGTCGGCTTCATGGAGATCGACAATCTCTGGAAGGCCGAAAAGTGGGATCCCGAGCGGCTGATCGCCCTCTACAAGCGAGCTGGCGCCAAGTACTTCTTCGCCATGGGGGCGCATCACGACAACTTCGACATGTACGACTCCGCTCATCACGATTGGAACTCGGTCAAGGTCGGCCCGAAGAGGGATCTGGTCGGCACCTGGGCCCGCATCGTGCGCGCCAATGGCCTGCGCTTCGGCATCTCCAACCACAACTCCTGGGCGGCGCGCTGGCTGCAGCCGGCCTATGGATATGACGGCGAGGGGCCGCTCGAGGGCGTGCGCTACGACGCCTACACCCTGACCAAGGCCGACGGCAAGGGCAAGTGGTGGGAGGGCCTCGATCCGCAGGATCTCTACACCGGCAACAGTGTGCGCATGCCCAACGGCATCCACGGCATCGCTGCCGTCAAGGCCTGGGTCAGCGAGTACACCAGCCTCGCCAAGAACAACCCCATGCCCGCCGAGGCCTTCTGCGAGAACTGGTACCTGCGCTGCAAAGACATGGTCGAGAAGTATCAGCCGGATGTTCTCTACTTCGACACCAACGAGCTGCCGCTCGGCCAGGCTGGGCTCGATCTGGTCGCGCACTACTACAACCTGAGCGCCGCCCGCAACGGCGGCCGGACGGAGGTCGTCGTCAACGGCAAGCATATTCAGCCCGAGCACGCTGGCTCCTTCGTCGAAGACATCGAGCGCAGCACGGCCAACGCCATCCGTCCCGAGCCCTGGCAGACTGACACCTGCATCGGCGACTGGCACTACAGCCGCGCCGTCTACGAGGAGAACCGCTACCAGACCGTGCCGCGCATCGTCTCCATGCTCACCGACATCGTCAGCAAGAACGGCAACCTGATGCTCAACATCCCCCTGCGCGGTGATGGATCGATTGATGTGAAGGAAGAGGCCTTCATCGCCGGACTGACTGCGTGGATGGACGTCAACTCCGAGGGCATCTTCGCCACCCGTCCCTGGAAGATCTACGGCGAAGGCCCGTCTACCTCCGCGCCGCCGCCGCGTGCCTACGGACCCCCCGGCCCACCCTACACCGCAGAAGATATTCGCTTCACGCAAAAGGGCGATGCGCTCTACGCCTTCATCGGAGCCTGGCCAGAGTCGCGCGTGGCGAAGATCAAGAGCCTCGCCGCCAACTCGCCCCAGCTAGGTGGCGCGAAGGTCACGAATATCTCTCTGCTCGGCTATGGCGGAAAGCTCACCTGGACACAGAATGAACAAGGACTCTCGGTCAACCTGCCGGAGAGGACTCCGAGCCAGCACGCCGTCACCCTGAAGATTCACGGACTGCCCACCGCCTGACCGTCAAGCCAAACCTTTGCTCCGCGCGCGCCTCGCTCATTTCGAGTGACTTCATATTTCATACTCGTCCATCCTGTTTTTCCTGGATGAGAGCTTGGCGGCTTGCGTCGATAAGTTTCTGGATGGACTCCCGGTAAGGTAAAACTGCTGCGGCCTCCCCGAAAAGCCGGGGGATCATTAGTCGGAGTAGCTCTTACGGGGTGTATTTGTGAGGTTTATCGCGTCCGAATCGTGTGTTTCCCAGGTCGCAGCGCGACTTCAATCCATCCGTTGGCGCTGTGAACAGCGACCGCTGCTCCATCCATCTCCAGAACATCGCTGGCATGGATTGAACGAAGTCGAAGCTTGGTATGCACGTTGGCTGGGATGACACAGCTAATCTCTGTTCGGCCCATGCTCTTCATCTTCCATTCCATCTCCACAGGACCGAACTCGGTGACACAAACGCCTTTTGCCCAATCGAGGCCCGAGAAGCGTGGTTCGATCAAGATCGTTCGCTGATCTACAGGGCCCTCTCTTCGCGCCCCCAAGACATAGGCTGTCAAGAAATATCCGGGGTGCATGCCGTAGATATGGACCTTGGATCCGCCACTCTCTTCCAACTCCTCCCAGGTCGTCTGCCATTCGGAGTCGACTTGATTCTTCCAGCCAGTCCTCATGAGTTGTAGAGCCTGAGTCTCGTGCTGCTCCTCCTCCATCTCGTACAGCATCCGGAAGAGGTAATAGTGCGACATCGATTCGCTCACTTCTTCCCGATGGTTTAGAACCCACTTTCTGATCGAGGCGAGGCGTTCCGGCGGAACGACTCCGCTGTAGAGCGCGAACAGATTGGCCTGGGCCGTAGGATGGAAGCGGCCATCGACGATGGGCCCAGCAAATTTGTGCCCCTGCTGCAAGCTAATCTGCGAGCCCGCCCCGAAGAGAGCACCGTCATAGGCCCCTTCCGACTCGTTCCACAACAGCTGATTGAAGGTCGACTGCAAACGTTGCGCTTCTTGCGCAAGCATCTGTGCGTCACTCTGTCTGCCGATGCTGCTGGCCAGCACTGAAGCGTCGAAGAACATCCTGTAGACCATGGCGTTTAGTCCTGCGCCCTCACAGACCTGATAGCGCAGAGGATTGTCCCAGACTTCCCACTCGCGCGCCTGAACCAGCCCTCGATCAGTGCGCCGCTTGCGGTACCAATCGAGTAGCGAGGTCAACGCAGGCCATAGCTCGCGCACCAAGCCCGTGTCGCCGGAACTCTCCAGATACTCACGCAACAGCACCACCCAGTCGCAGGTGCGGTCTTCCATGATGGCGTGAATATCAAATCGTTCGGAGCAACTGTGCGCTTTGAGTTGATCGTCCGGTTGCTGGGTGAGAGCGATACGGCGCAGTAGTCCGCGCAAGAGACGGGCATCACCCCAGTGCGTCTTGCCCTGCTCGTCTGGGCCACGCATCATCACCCGCGTGCAATCGAAGGCTGGCGGACTATCATCGGTCCACTCGACACGTTCCCGATCCGCGCAATCGACGTATGAATCTTCGCTCAGCACCTCCAGCGAGCGGGCGCAGATGCCCCACAATTGACTCAGAAAAGGGTCACTGCATGTGAACGACGCAGCCCGCTCGAAGGGATAGCGCACCTCGTAAGCTGCCGCCCGCGTCAGGCGAATCTTCCCCGCCGTCACATGCAATCGAAGCTGCCGGAAGGCAAAGGTATCGCCGCTCATGTAGGTTTGCAAGCCAGAGCGAGCGATGTATGTGCATCTTCCGCTTTCTTCCCCGCGCGGCAAGACGTAGGAGACCTCCAGCGAGCTTCCTTCCTGTGCGTCCAGCTCCAACAGGTGAAAGGCCTGCGCGATCTCGGAGAGAGTGAGTTCGATCTCGCTCCCTGCTGCCAGATCCATCGGTAACGCTGGCGCACCCGAAGACCACGGACGTTCCGTCTCAAGCTGGAGCGGAGTGCTACGCGGGAAGAATCGGATCTCTTCGCTGCCGGGCACAACAACAGACGGTCGCCACACGGGTTGCGTCAGATCGGGCTGGATCCAGTCGGTGGCCTTACGCGCATCGATGTTCTCTTTTATCGAGGACCAAGCCTGCGCCCTGGAACCAAAGGACCGTTCCGGCATCGATAACCAGGACGTATCTGTAGCGATGACCTGCTTCCTTCCACCGAGTGTCATCTCAAGCGCGGCAACAAATCCGGGATCGTGCTGCATGATGCGCCCTGTGGGAGCGTCGCGATGCACCAGTACAACCACAGAATTTTGCCCTGAATGTAGCTTGCTGCGAATATCGCGGCTGTCATACTCCGGTCGCTGATTCTGATAGCGACTTGGGCCTCGACCAATGTAGTTTCCGTTGACGTACAAGCGGTATCGCGTAAAGGCGAAGAGGTGCAGAATCGCGAGCGAAGGAACCGCAGACAACGTGATCTCTTTTGCGAAGACGCAGTGGAGATCGGGTGTAGCGCTATTAGGCAATCCTGAGGATGAAGATGCGATATGTGTCGCTGCTCCTCCCATTTGAATCGCCACTGGAGCCTCTGCGGCAGGCCAGATGATCTGCGCAGAGGCCAACACGGCTGGCTGCCCTGCCGTCGTAACGGGCGCAGCGAAGAGCGTCGCTCGCGCCACGATTGGCGCCGCAGCTGCGGCAGTTCCTCGAATCAGAAACTCTCTACGTTTCAGAATCATTCTCCTAATTCCACCACAGAGTGAAGGTATGAGCCCCCAGCAACAGATCGCCCGACAACTCCGCAGCACGATCCGAAGTTTCACCAGAGGCTGATCAAGGCCACCCTTCAGGTAGATCGGCTCGACTGATGCGAGAAGTTCGGACGAAGAGCCTCCTGGATCATCTCATCGAGAAATAACTCCCGACGCGGCCTCTGTCCATCCTTATCAAACCAAACATGAGCCACAAACATCTGCTAAAAAATCGCAATCCGGCTCTGTCAGCAACACGAATCACTCACTCCGTGGATACAGAACCTGCGCGGAGTTTTTTCTCGGGCTGTGCTGTTGCATGTACGTTCAGAATAATTCGGCGATACGAGGTTAATCGAGGTGAACCGTCGTCTGTTACGGCGAGGATGATCTGTGCCGTTCCTGTCCCTCGACAAGGCCTGGATGTGGGCATCCATTGGGCACGGCAGACGGCGGTTGGAGTAACCACGGCTGTTGAAGAGTCCGCGCCTGCGATGGTGACCGCTGCCATATTCGTACCGGTTCCACCGGCTTCAGCGTAGTGAAACCAGGTGTAGCGCAGGTGTTGTCCTTGGTCGGGATCGTGGCTCAGACTCGCGTCGAGTACCACCGGTTGTCCGACTACCGCATCGATCAGAATCGGAGCGGTTCCCGATTGATGATTCACCTCGACCACAGGGTTGTGGTTGGCATGCCGATAATCTGCGACGGTCCACTGCATCCGCGCCGCGAAGTCGTTCTGGAAGGCTTCGCGCCAGCGCCAGATCGTCGCCTGGTCAGACGTATACTGCTTGCCGTCTGCGCCTACGACGGTGTCCTGCGAGGTCACGCGCGAGCCGGCGTCGCCCCCCTGAGTCCAGATCGCACGACTCTCTCCATAGGGCATGCGATACAGGTAGCGCCCTCCCCACCCTCCCCAGTCCGGCCTGCGATAGGCGTTCAGCCCATTGTCGATCAGTCCCAGGAACGTGGGCGTATCTCCCTCCATGATGTATGCAAATCGCGGATAGAGCTTGCCCAGAGGGCCCTTGCTTCGGATATTTGCATCAAGCCATTCGTTGGTCACAGTTGTGAAATCCGCGCCCGCTCCATTTCGATAGAAGAGGTCTCCGCTGATCCCCGTCCAGGTTGCGTAATAATAGTCGGCCCCTGTCGGTGTGGAAGGCTGGACGATGTAGAACAAGCCGGGAAATTCGCGCCGCATCCAAGGCCCTGCATCGTCCTGATCGGAGATGGAGTAGACGCGCAGCTTCTCGACGAACTTCTCCACTTCGTCGGGCGGTCGGGTTGCGCGCACCGTGATAAGCGCCTCGGCCAGCGTGTTTGCGCCTCCCCAGATGCAGATCCAGACAGGCCGGCCGTCGTTACGGTCCACAGTTCGGATGATCGCCTTCGCTCCATCGGATAGTTTGTCGGCTCCGGTGGCAGCCATGCCATACGCGGACTGACCGGCAAAAACCTTGCTCTCAAGCACTTCGGCTGTTGGCCAGCCGCCAGCATGTAAAAGTAGATTTGGCTGTACCTGCCCATAGGCTCGAATCAAGGCGTGCATGGTTTCGGGATGCACTGCGTTCTTCTGCCAGGTGGAGGTGCTCGCGATCAATGCCTCCAGATCCAGTTCATTCGAGTAGAGCAGCAGACGGACGAAGGACATCTGATCGTCGGGTTCGTTGCCGATGTCACTGATAACGACGACTCGGGGATGGCCGATGAAGTCGTCGACATGCGATGGAGGAATCTGGCCTTGCAGCCCGCAGCCGCATACCAATCCAAAGATCGCCAGCACAACAAGAATCGGTCGAGAGATTTTGTGCGTGGAATAGAGCTTATTCGTTTGCAATTTTAACATCGTGCTCCACCTTTGCCGTGAGTTCATTCAGGTCAACATAGCCGACGCGGGTCAGCAACTGCGGACGATACTGTCGAGTGGCGATGGCTGCGTACTGCTTCCAATCCTCCACCGCAGATTGCAGATAACGCACCGAGGAGGCGCGCCTCTGCGCATCATGGGTCGCCCCATATGCAGCGAGCTCTGTCGCGCCCATGATCTTATCGGCGTAATACTCTCCAAGATAGGCCATGGCTCGCAGATCGCCGAGGGTCAGGCGCAACTCCTTGTCGGAACCGGGGCTGGGCATCGCGTCCAGCAGCTTCAGAGCCTGCGTCGCATCCGCGCGCAATTGATCCGCCACCTGCGGCGGTGTGATGCCGGTGGCCAGCGCGCCTTGCAATACCGCGCTTGTATATTCACGAATATTCAGAATGCCGCTGCCCGGAGTGGTCGCGCCATTCATGAAATCTTTCACCGTATAAAATCCGTGGTGCTTGGGGTGGCTCAGGCACGCCTCTGGAAACCAGGCCAGATCGTTGCCGCCGCTCGCCCAGAAGAAGCGGTTGATCTCTGGAATCACCCTCGACGACGCTTCTGACGCGGCAAAGAGCTTGTCTGCCGGGGACTCGGGATAGCGCACCGCCAGCGTACGCTCGAAGAGTTCGTCGGGCAGCGAAGGGTCGTAGCTCAGGCGTCCCCACAGCATGAAGCTGTACCACTGCTTCTTGACTACAAGCTGCCGTGTAGATTCTGGCTCTGTACTGATGAACTCGCGGCCCCAGGTATACCCGTCCGGCCCCATGTTGAAGCCCGCCAACACAGCCAGCCCCGGCAGAGCGCGCAGATAGGCGCGCGCATACTCGGGATCGCCCCAACGGAAGCTGTAGATATCGTCATTGCGCAGCTCCATCCAGCTTCGCAGGCTCGATGGCATAGCGACCAGATCGCGCTTTGCGAACGGAGGAGCAGACAGTGAGTACATGTGCGCCGCCGAATACTTGTAACTCAGATCGAAGGGCTTGGGATAATCCAGCCATGGCGGAAGAACCTGGTTCAAATTCGCCTGATTCATCCGATGAATCAGGTCGATCGAACGCTCCGGCTGTAGCTTTCGCACATCTTCAATTCCAGCGCCATAGGTCTGTTTCAGCCAATTTTCCTTCGAGTACTCGCCCTGCAGGTTCTGCATACTCTCGCCCGCCGTCACCCCGATGCCGGCAAGCCGCGGATACGTCACGAGCATCGCCCGCACGCTCTTGCGGAAGTAGTCGATGGTGATCGGATTGTCCTGCGCCGACGTGATGCCGTACTTGCCGTCCGCTCCCCAGACGAAGATATTCCAGGTATACACATACACGCTGATCCCGCGGTCGTGCGCGTAGTCCATCACCGCACGCCAGAAGGCGATCTTCTGCTCGATGGTCATCTTCTTGACCACCTCCACGTGCGCCAGCAGAGCAGGCCGTACCATGTCTTTGCCCGTAAGATCATAGCTGCTGTCGAACTTCTCCGTCGTGCGCATCACATCCGCCAGCGCGACATCGGGATACTCCGGAACCTTCACCATCGAGGGAAATGGATGCAGGTTCCACAGCGAAAGCACGTTGAATCGTTGCCGCGCCAGCTCATCCAGATACTCGTGCCAAAAGCCCATATCCCAGACCTCGGCGATGTTCTGCTGCGCCGAATCGCTGGCGTCGGAGTAGCTGGGCGTGCGTGCGTCAAGCGGGATGTTGAACTTGATCCCGCGCTGTGCAATGAACGGAGTATGGTTGCTATCGGTCAAATTGGCGAGAGTGCCCAGCCGCACCGCCTCCGCGAGATCAAGGCCTCCATACATCGCGCCAACCGGGTCTGCGGCGAGAACCGTATAGGTGATTCGACCGGTATCACTCTGTCTGCGAATCGCGTAGGACTGGGCCACGGCGGCGGTCTTCAGCGGATCGACGCCGAGCGTCTCCGCAACATGGCGCGACTCCTCCGCCGAGGAGGCAAGCACGATGCGAGTGGGATCTACAGCCGCCGCTTTCCCCGGTGTACCGAGAGCATCGAGCGAATGGGGAAGGCAGGCATCGCCGCGCTCCGTAAGTGCGGCACGTATCTCATTGCTGGCGAACTCAACCTGGGGTTTCCCTGCGGCGTAAAACAGCTCTACCTGAGCGCCTGCTGCGGTCACCGGCGCAAAGCCAAATGATGATATAGATATGAGGATCAGGATTGAAATGACACGAAGTCTCTGCAATTACACTCTCCGATGATCGACAGCAGGATACATCAGCGATGTCATGATAGTACACAAAGCGAGCGGCAATGAAAACTCAGATAGAGTTTACGGGAAAATCGTTCTAAGGCAGGAGTTATTTTGTGCATTGACTAGGCCGCCCAATATACTGCGTAGGCGCAGTTCAACTGCATAGAACGACGCGGCGGCGAAGGAGTTGACGTCCATATTCGTCCGAACCAGAAGAAGAGGAACCATGCAACGACGCAAGTTTCTGAGACTCACTTCGCTCGCGGCGGCAGCCTCTGCCGTCCCACAGTTCGCATCTCTCGCTTCTGCGCCGATTGCACCCCTCAACTCCGAGGATGGCAGAACCAGAGTCGAGCAACAGGTACCACGATGGCAGCCGCAGGACTTCTCCTTCTCCTCGAAGGCTACGCCGGAGAATCCGTTTGCACTCCCGTTCTCGGTAGAGGTAACTGGGCCGAAGGGATTGCGAATGACGGTTTCTGGCTTCTACAACGGTCGAGGGACGTGGACGGTACGCATCGCGCCGACCGTGGTGGGCCAATGGTCGCTTGTAACCAGTTGCGCCGATCCCGACCTCGATAAGCAGAAGACAGTCTTTTCCTGTGTCCCTAACCCGAATGATGCGATACACGGTGGACTGCGTGTCGACTCCGACCATCCCTCGCAGTTCGTCTATGAGGATGGCACGCGCTTGCTCCCGATGGGCTACGAGTGCGACTGGCTGTGGGCGATGGATAGCGCCGATCCACAGCTCAGCACGGTTAATCCCTTTCTCGACAAGATCGCCAGCTATGGATTCAACTTCATTATCCTGAATGCCTATGCGCAGGATACAAGCTGGCGCAAGGGGCACACCGGAGACGATGACTACGGCCCACCACCACTGTATGCATGGGAGGGAACGAACGATAAGCCGGACTACAGCCGGTTTAACCTTGCGTACTGGCAGCACTATGATCGCGTGATCGACTCCATGTACCGCCGCGGTATCGTCGCCCATATTCTGCTGCGCGTATATAACAAGCAGGTCAATTGGCCAATCAATGGCAGCGCAGAGGACGATCTCTACTACCGATGGATGATCGCACGGTATGCGGCCTATCCCAACGTCACATGGGACATTGCGAAGGAGGCGCACTACGAGAAGGATCTGGAGTACAAGTTGGGGCGCCTGCGCTACTTTCGCGCCAACGATCCGTATCGCCGCCTGCTGACGGTCCATGACGACCGCGCCAACTATGACCGCGGCGTCTACAACGAACTGGTGGACTATCGATCGGACCAGCAACACACGGAGTGGCGCAAGGTGATGCTCGCCCATCTAGCGCAGCGCGCATGGCCGGTTATCAATACGGAGTTTGGTTACGAGTGTGGGCCGAAGGGCGTGAGCGACAAGACATATAGCGTGGCGCAGATTCCGGAAGAGGTCTGCCGGCGCGGCTGGGAGGTGTATATGTCCGGCGGATTTGGTGCCTACTACTACACCTATACCGCATGGGACGTCATCCGGCCGCGCGACACCCCGCCGGGATACGCATACTTCATGCGCCTGCGAGAGTTCTTTGCAGCGACCAATTACTGGAGGCTGAAGCCAATCGAGGGAGTTTCCAGCGATGGCTATTGCCTGGCGGAGGCAGGGCGTGAGTACGTTATCTTCCTCAACTTTGCGCGACCCTTCACGCTGACCCTACAAGGGCTGACGGAGCGTCTCACGGGCGAATGGTATCAACCCCTGACAGGCGTTCGCATGGGAGCGGGTATGATTGGCGCTGGCATCACTGAGTTGATTCCGCCGACGACATGGGGCAGCGATCCAGTTGCGCTCCATCTAACAACCAAGATCTAATGAACCTCTGAAAATATCGATTTATAAGGCCGCTCAACAAGAATCTCCCTGCATCAGCTTGAAAACAGCCGATTCCGCAGCTATCCCATTACATATTTTGCCAGCCGCAGGCTCATTCGGCCTCCAGTGGACACACTACGCCCCTTGAGGGGCCAGCCGTAAATTAATCCTTGCCAACCTCCGCCGATGTTGATAGATGTTGACCAGCACGAAGGCCACGCACAGCCATTCATGATTGTTCTTGATGCCGCGATAGCGCACCTTCGTAAATCCGAAAACGCGCTTCAACATGCGGAACGGCCATTCCACCTTGGCGCACACGCGACTTCGTCCGGTTCTTACGCTTCTCGTCTTCATCCACATAGTTTTTAACTTCGTTCTGCGACAAGTCATATCCTGTGCGTTTGGCGCGGCTTTTGTGATAGTTTCGCTCTGGCCCTGATAACCACATTGTAGAGGCAGCACTGGAAGCGGCATGCCAGCGACAGGCTCTCCAACCCTTCGAAGATTTGCTGGACGCCGTCTCACGGCCCTACGAGGAGAGGTCGGGGCTTGAGATGTACGCGATCCCCGCACGTCCCGAGTGGGCTGTCCTACAAACTTTTTGTGGAACGTAAGGCTGGACGTGGGCGGCGATAGAGCCTTGCAGCTTGCCCAGTCTGCGTCTGCCAATACGATCCGTATGAGAGCGTACCCTCTTGTCCAGTAGATTTGATACTCGACGATTTGGAATCGTTCCATAATTCATTCTGGCGCAACCTAACATTTATCAGTAATGAATCAACAAGGCTCAAAGAAGTCGCTGCTGTTTCAAGCTTCCCTGGAGTTTGGGAGCCACCTTCTCAAAGCCCTAGGCCGAATCGACATATAGATTTAGCAGATGTCCCTGAAATTGGGCGTTGTAGGCGGTGCATCGGCGAAAAGAAGCCGGAGATTCTTCGACTGCGCAGGTGCAAAAAGCCGCACCTGCTTCGCTCAGGAGAACACTTACTATATTTATCTGTTGTTTACGGATCCCTATATGTCAATACGGCTTAGTCTAAGCAGGTTACCTTTTACCGCACCAACAGCAATTCCGTCTCATACGGCTTCAGTTCGATCTTCACTGTCACGCGTCCTTTCGCCTCCGTCGACGCCACTGGTGACACGAATCCCGTCGCCGGATCCCACACCTCCACCTTCATGCCCGGAGCCTTCATCGTCACCTCATGCCCGCAACCCAGTACCCCCTCGTTGAAGAACAGGTAGACGTTCGCATCCTTCAGCCTCCGCGTCATCACCTTCAGCGCCGGATCGGCTGAGTCCAGCTCGACCTCGCGCGCGCCCACTGCCGTCTTCAACGCCGTCTCAATTGCTGCTGGAACCACCATCTGCTCCGGTGGCGCGGCTGGCGGTTGGCCCGGCGGAGTCGGTGTCGGCGGAAGCTGCGCCGAAGTCTCCACCGTAGCCCAGGCAAAGTCATCCGCCGTAGCCGCACGCGCATCAATGATCGTCTTGCGCGAGATCAGCGTTGGCGTTCGTCCCAGGAACAACACCTTGCCTCCGCCCTTCACAAACACCCGCAGCCGGTCTAGCTCTGCCTGCGAGAGGATAGCCAACGACGGCAGAATCACCGTCCTGTACTTGTTCCCGCTCAACGTCTCGAACGTCCCAGTCCCGGCCTTCAGGTCCGTAGCCAGCGCGTCCAGCCCAATAATGTCGAAATCGATCTGCCGTTCCGCCAGCATTCGCTCCGTCGATACGAACGCCACATCGCTCGCCGCATCGCCCAGCCACAACGAACTCGACGGCAGGTACACCGCAACCTCCGCCCCTGGCCTTCCCATCGCCATCACATAGGTTAGCCGGCGGATGTAGTCCATCAGCGCAGGCCAGCCCGGATCGGCCATCGCAGCGGGCAGCCTGGATCGCTGTTGCGAAGCCGCCCCCGCCGCAGGCGCAGTCGTCACAGCCGTAGCCGGCGGAATAGGCGCTCCCGCTGCTGCCGCAGCCACTGGCGGCCTCGTTTGCGAACTCGAAGCCCCGTATGACATCCCCTCCGTCAACGTAATCCCGCGCACAATCTGCTCATTCAACACATACCGTGCCATTGCCAGGTCCGGTGCCGGACGGTACGCCCCAAAGCTCTCCGTAAACGACCGCGGATGTCCGTAGATGTGTGCCGCGCTCGAGGCCAGCCGTGGATAATCCGCAATCGTGTCCGTCCATATCTGGTGCCAGATCGCATCGATCCCCGGAACCTCGACGTACTTCATGTCGCGCATAAAGTCGCCTTCCGACCGCACCAGTTGCATCTCCATCTCTTCGTGGTTCAGGTGCACCTGGTACTCCACCCCATGCGCCGCGCACCACTCCCCCTGCGGCTTGAAGAACCCGTCGGCGAACATCTGCGAGAACACGTCGTAGTAATCCGCCTTCGCCCGCAGCTCCACATCCGTCAGCTTCATCGGCATCTCGCCTCGCCCACCGGAAGCCATCAACATCGCCGCCAGATACGGTCGCACATCGTATCCCTTCACCTGCTCAAAGCGATCGAAGAACTTCGGCGTCCACGGCAGCCCTGCAATCGAGTAGTCCGGCTCATCCCCTCGGAAGCCGATGATCGTCTTGCCGAACTCCTCCGGCATCGCCTTGTAATATCCCTCGTGAGTGAACTGTATCCAGGCCATCGTCGCCGCCGGGTCCATGTAGTCCTCCAGCGACTGCGTCGTATCCTTCTGCCGAGTCAGGTTGGTCGCGCTCGCCGTGGGCGAGGTGCGAAACACATGATCTACCACCCGCACTGTCCAGTCCCCACCCACAGGTGCCGGCCATGCAATCGCGCCGTCTACTATCGGCACCGACACCCTTTGCCCTGTCGCATTCGTCGCCGTCACAGCTATCGTTTCCGACCCCACTGCCTGCTTCAGCGTCTCTCCGCCCTTCACCGGCAGCGTCTGCGCAATCGTCAACGCCTGCATGCGCAGTTCCGGTTTCAGGGATGAGATCAACCCACCCGCAAATCCGCTCGGATACCCCGCATCGTCGATGATCCACACCCGCAGATTGCGCTTCTTCGCCTCCTCCACCAGCACTTTGAACATCTGGAAGTACTCGGGCGTCAGGTACGCCTCCGTATTTCCTCGCCCCGGCTGCACCGTCACTGCATGAAAGCCCAGCCGCACCGCCGTGTCCAGATCGCGCTCGAAGACTTCCCGCGTCACCGCGCCATTCAGCCCGTAGTACGGCTCCGGCCCGTACTCCGGCGGAGGTGCCTTCCACGTCTGCTCGACCACAGCTGCGGTGGGCATCTGCATCTTCTGCCAGAGATGCTGGACAGCGGTCGTCTGCGCGAACGACTGAGGGGGCAGCAAGGTCAACGCACATGCAATCATTCCAGCCACAGAAGCAAAACTCTTGAGCTGGCAGGCCGATGCGATTGGAGCGCAGTGATTCACTTCGATCAAAGATAAAACTCTCATATTTACTCCATCGGTTGATATCCTAGTATCAACCGATCAGTAATGAAAAGTCGCCAAGGCTCCGCTTATAAGTCTATGCCCTCAAGGTATTTCGCCCAAGGGCGAGCGACTCGCCCTTGGGCTTACAGACGAGGATTACTCCTCGTCCGCGCCGTCGGTTGGATCGTCGGCGGCTTCGAGCTTCGAGAGGCGCTTTATGCTGGCGGCGTGAATCTCGGCGATGGTGTGCTTGACCGGCGTCCCTTCGACATCTTCTTCAATCGTCCGATACTTGATCTTCCCCTCCAGACTGACGAGCTGCCCTTTGAGGAGCGTCTTGGCGAAGTTGGCGAGATTGCCCCAGGCATAGACGCGGTGCCATTCGGTGCGGGTTTCGTACTCGTTCTTATCGTTCTTCCAGCTCTCGCTGGTGGCAATGTTGAGGACTGCGAAGGGCTTCTTGTTCTGCGCAGCTTTGACTTCTGCATTCTTTCCGAGGCGACCGATGAGGATGACTTTGTTGAACATGGTTTGTAGCTCCTTTTTTTTAGTTTGTCCGCTGGGTGCGGTACATGCTTGCCCGAAGGGTGTGCCGACGCGAGCCACTCCCAAGGCGAATGGAAGAGATTTGTGGAAGGGGACACGAGCTTGTCTCGGGGGAGGAGTCCACACCTGCAAGGCTCGAATCTCTGGAACGAGAGCGTGCGTCCGCAGGGCGTGGATGTTTTGAGCGCGGCACGCTGAACGCAAACAGAAAGGCAAACGGAGATGGAGCGGCCTGTTCGACCTCCTCATTCTTTGCCGTCGCGATTGCAGAGGTCTTGCAGCAGCAGAAGGTGGTTGGTCCAGTAGCGCGCACCGGCATTGAGCAGAGCTGGAGAACGCATGAGTCCTGCAACGAATCTAGCGTTCTGCCCATGATTTCGCCTTCGCCATTGTGCGATCGATGTAGGCAGCTTTTCTGGTAGGGTTCGGATCGCGGGAGAGGTACTGACTGTCGAGGGCGCTGGCAATGGCATCGTCCGGCATCCGCAGCGAAAATGCGGCGACACAAAAGGCGATGTCGGCGGCGGCGGGGCGGTCGTGGAACTTGGCCGCGTTACGAAAACGCTCAAGGGAGAGCCAGGAGTACGAAGTCCGTCTTGTGGATTGAACGGAATTGGTGTGATGCTGCGTCAGGCGCACATCTCGTTCGTGCTCCTGAAGTTGATAGAGTTTCGTCATCTCCAGCCGCAGGTAGGCCGCCATGCGGTGCGGCCTTCCGTTCGCGCTGCGCAGGAGAACATAGGGATAGAGGCCGTTGCTCATGCGGTACTTCGGCTTGCAGTTGGTGAATCCGGGGAGACGGCCAAAGCGTCGCCAGTCCGCCGCGCTGGGGTCTGCGCTGTAGCGCCTAGCGAGCGCCTGAGCAATGAAGGTGGACAGCGGAGCCGGATATGAGGCATCGTGCTTCAGCCAGGCTTGAAAGTTGCCGGTGCTGGTCTCAACCAAGGCGCACGGCTCGTAACCATCGGTGGAGAGTTGATCTACGGAGTCCTGATTGAGATCGTCAAGGACAGTGAAGCAGTGCTCGCTTGCTGGACGGATATAGATGTGTGCCCCACGCGCATTGTGGGCCTTGAGGAGCGATAGCCGTGCGAAGACACCCTCCGCCGGAAGATTGGATAGACCGGAAAGCATTCCTCGCTCGCTGAGGACACCGATGTCGTAGGCGGGCGCATCGAGCGCGGTCAGCATCTTCTGCACTGCAACCAGGGTTCTGTCCATAGGAAACTCCCCCAACAGAAAATTGATTTGCAAAGTTGGCCCGGAATCGTGTTAGGATGCTTCTAATGGAATGTACATCGCTATTGTTGACTTTTGCAAGACCTGAATAGCGACGCAAGCGGGCCACGGACGATCTGATCGTACAACTTCTAATGAAGGGCACATTGCAGACCATGAACCAGGACTCGCATAGCGACGAGAAGCAGGAACGGCTCAAAGAGAAGCTGCGTGACGAGCTGGGGCCGGTGATCGTTGACCTGCTCGATCAGTCGAGCGGCCTTGAGGACATTCTGGTCAATGAAGACTCGCGTATCTGGGTGAAGCGGACGGGGGCGCCGTTCGAGCAGATCGGGGAGTTACCCAGTCAACAGGCACGCGGCGCAATGATGACCATTGCCTCAATGCAGAAGACGACGGTGACGGAGATGCGGCCAGTTTTGGAGACGCAGCTTCCGATCTGGAAGTACCGCTTTGCTGGATTGATCGAGCCGGTTGTGCCATCGCCTTCGTTCGCCATTCGCGTGAAGTCGGATAAGAAGCGAAGCCTCAGAGACCTTCAACGACAGGGCATCTTGACGACGAAGGATGACCCACGCAACCGACGGTCACAGCAGGAAGACTTCATCGACTCGGTCAAGACGCTCGACCATCTTGAGGTTATTCAGCAGGCTATCGTTGCTCACAAGAACATCTTGATCGTCGGTGGAACGGGCGCGGGCAAGACGACGATTGCCAACGCCATTCTCGAAGAGATTGGCGCGCTGACTCCGGGTGATCGCGTACTGGTAATCGAAGACACGCAGGAGCTACTACTCGACTCTGCAAACAGCCTGAGCATGTTGGCAACGACGGAGTTCGATCAGTTGAAGTGCCTGAAGGTGGCTTTACGGTTGAAGCCGGATCGAATCGTGGTGGGCGAGGTAAGAGACGGAGCCGCCGCTCTGCCGTTGCTCAAGAGTTGGAATACCGGGCATCCGGGCGGCGTCTCGACGCTCCATGCAAACAGCGCGACAGAGGCGCTGGATCGGCTGGAAGCCTTGGTGCGGGAGGCAACCGACGCACCGCAACAGCGCATGATCGGAAGCGCTGTCGATCTGGTGATCTCGGTCGTCAACGATCCGGTCGCTGGAAGAAAGGTTCAGGAAGTAGCTGTCGTTACTGGGCATGAGAACGGTCGTTATCTCCTGACGCAGGTTTGATCGTCGTGGCTCTGAGCAAGACTGTCGGAGCTGGTGTTCAACCGCGAAAAGTCATCATCTTTCGCATAACCGTGCCAGATGGCACTCGGAGGAACTCCATGAGTGAGATGCGTAGTTTTCTTGTGAAGCGGCAGAGGACAGCTCAGATGGCACTGATGCTTGGTTTTCTGCTGACGGTGGGCTCTTGCTGCGCATTTGCAGCGGAGACCGGAAGCACTTTGCCTTGGGAAGGGCCGCTGACGACGTTGGTTACGTCGTTGACCGGGCCGGTTGCCTATGCCATCTCCGTCGTTGCAATCGTTGCGCTGGGAGCGACGCTGGCCTTTGCGGGCGGCGAGATGGGCGAGACGATGACCGTGCTGCGAATGCAGAAGATTGAGATTGGGCCGGGGGAACGAAACAGTATTCATCGTGCATTGCAGCAACTCGCCAGCGCTCCGCGCGAACGGCGGACGCTGACGGAACTTGAGGCCAATCTTCAGGACGAAAGGCTCAAGGCTGGTTTGCAGCCTTATGTTATCGACGGAGCTTTGGGCGGATTACTTGACTCGCGCAATGACGGCCTGACGACCGCGCGCTTCGTTGTCTGCGAGATGGAGACACTGCTGAGCGGCTCCTATGGGGAAGCAACCGTCATGGCCGTTCTGCTCTATCTCTTCCGGCGCATGGAGCGAGCGCTCGATGGCAGCCCGACGCTGGTTCCAATCGATGAGGCATGGCTCTTCCTGAAGCATCCGGCATGGCGGGACAAGATACAGGACTGGTTGAAGACGCTGCGCAAAAAGAACGCAGTGGTCTTGCTCGCAACGCAGAGCATGGCGGATGTGAAGGAATCTCCCATTGCATCGGCCATCCTGCAAAGCACTGCGACCAAGATCTACCTGCCGAACTCTGAGGCTGGCAACGAAGGAATGCGCCAGTTCTACGAGTACGCCGGACTCAACAGTCGGGAGATTGAGTTGCTTCAGACCGCAACTCCCAAACGCGATTACTACATTGTGCAGCGGCTTGGGCGGCGCATGATCTCCTTCCGCCTTGGCCCCGTGGCGCTGGCCTTTCTCGGCGTCTCCGGTCAGAGGGATAGGGCACGAATCGACGCTCTGGCGGAAGAGTACGGCGAGGGCTGGATCGCAGCCTGGATGAAGGAAAGGAAAGTGGAACAGGGTTGGATCGACTACTTCGAAGGAGTGACGAATCATGCAATCCAAATGGCTATCTAAAAGCGCAACCTCCGTTGTTCTTGTCGCCTTGATGGCGGCTGAGACCATTAGCCCAGTTCCCGCACACGCGGGGGTACCGGGCCTATTCGCAACCGAATACACGCAGCTTCTTAATTATGTGGAGCTTATCGGCCAACTCGAACAGCAGGTCTTGATGGTTGAAAACCAGATCACACAGATTGCAGACATGGCGAAGCACGGAATCACGATCACCGACCAGCTCTTCGGAACCGTGGAATCGGACATCAGCAATCTGCGCATGATCGTCAACACCGGCGAAGCTCTCTCCTACACGATGAGCAATCTGGATAGCACATTCCAAGTTCGCTTTCCCGGTTATTCTCCATCGACGAACTACAGCACGGCGTATCAGACCTGGAGCCAGACCAGCCTCGATAGCACCCGCGGCGCGCTTGATGCCGCAGGGCTACAGAACTCTCAGTTCGATAGCGACACAGCTCTGCTGAAGACGCTGCAAGGGCAGAGCCAATCGGCAACCGGAAGAATGCAGGCCATCGAGGTTGGGAACCAGATCGCCGAGAATCAGGCCGAGCAACTGATGAAGCTGCGGCAACTGATGATGGCGGATATGCAGAGCAAGGCTGCATATCAGGGAGCGCAGGTACAGGCTCAGGCAACGACGCAAGCAAACTCTGACCAGTTCTTCGGTCAGACTCTGGTCACAAGCGATGGCGTGGTCTTTTAGGAGGAAACGATGAAGAGAATCTGCATTTGTGTATTGAGTGCGAGCCTATCGGTGCTGGCGGGATGCAAGCACATAGAGACGAGTCCGATTGTGACGGCCTTTCATAATGCCGGTGGCGGCGATGTTGACCAAGCAACACTCGACAGCATCGCGCAGTTCCTTGCTAAACATGAGGATCTGCGAAAACAACTGACGCCGCTCTGCACTGAGAAGAAAGCGATTGCTCCGGCAGACTGGGCAGCGACGGACGAAGGGAAGGTCTGCGCGGGAAACACGCGCGCCAACTTCTTTGGCAAGACGGTAATCAAGTCCGATGGCATGGCGTTTTGAGGTGACCTATGGCGCGATGGCGAATCATTCTCGGTGTGGCGGCTGTGGCTCTGGCCACGGCTGCCACGGCACATGCTCAAGGGCCGGTAGACGTTGGCGGGACGTTCCAACAGATCGAGTCGGCGGCAAACGCATGGATTCCAACCATCATGGACGAAGCCTCCAATCTGTTCTACATCCTGGCTCTATTGGACTTCGCCTGGGGAGCGCCGCAACTGCTGCGCGAGAATGACTTCACCGGACTATTCCTCAGTCTGATTAAGAAGCTACTGGTCATCTCCTTCTTCTATGCGGTGCTGCTCAATGGGCAGACTTGGATTCCAGCAATCGTCAACAGCTTTGCCCAACTTGGCGCGAACGCGGCGGGAGTTCCCATGGCGCAGAGTCCGTCAGACATCATGACTCAGGGTCTTCAGATCGCGTCCGACCTCTTTACCAAGATCTCAGCGACCAGCCTTCTGACCCAGCCCGGAGGAGCCATCACGACGACTCTGGCTGCCTGCATTGTTCTGGCCTCCTACATCATCATCACGTTGCACTATGTGGTAACCAAGCTCGAAGCAATTATCGTGATGTCCGCCGGATACATCTTCCTTGGCTTCGGAGGGAGTCGGTGGACTTCGCCTTACTTTGAAAGGTACATTTCGTTTGCTGTCAGTACCGGCGTTCGCCTGATGCTGATCTATCTTATGCTGGGCGTCTTCAAGACGGTCTCAAGCAACTGGATTGCGACGATGAACGGTTATACAGCCGATCAGCCGATCACTCAGATCTTTCCGACCTTGATGTCCATGCTGTTGTTTGCCTTTGCGTCTTGGATGATCCCCAAGATGGCGGCATCGCTTGCCTCGGGGACGCTGGGGACAGGTGCGGCGGACCTTGTCGGCATGGGTGCGGAGATTGGCAAGGCGGCTGCGCTCGGAGCAGCCACGGTTGCTGTAGTTGCGGCAACTGGAGGAGCCGGAGCCGCTGCCGGCGGAGCGCTGGCGGCAACGGAGACTGCCGGTGCGATGGAGGGCGCGGAGGGCGCGATGGGTGCAGCCTCCGCCGCAGGTGGAGCTGGCGAGGCTGCGATGGAAACAGCCAGCGCGCCAGCGCCGCCCGTTCCCGGCATGGATGCGGCTGGCTCTGCCAGCTCTCCTCCTGCGCCGCCTCCACCGGAACCGCCCGCCGCGCCTGCGCCCGCCCCGTCTTCGTCTGCCAATGCCATTCAGTCCTTGACGCGGCAGGCAACCAACATCCATGTTCCACACGATGGCAGCGGTCACGCGCCATCGGCACAACTACGAATCGAGAGGGAGGAATAGCCTGTGCCAGATAAAGCGATAGCACAAACGCCTTACGTTCGCGCCCGTCAGGAGTGGGACGAGCGCTTCGGCGACCAGATCAAAAGCAAGAACAACTGGCGTCTCGTCGCATTCATCGCGATGGGGACGACCTTCTTCTGTGTAACCGGCATGGTTGCTATTGGCTACCGCTCGAATACGGTTCCTTACGTCGTCGCGCTCGACGATGTGGGGCGAGCGGTTCCGGTTATTCCGGCCAAGCAGGTTGCGGTCAAAGATGTGCGTTTGCAGGAGGCGGTCGTCGCCCGATGGATCACTGACCTGCGTACGGTTGTTACCGACGCAGTAGCACAACGGCATCTTGTGGACGAGGTCTATGCGCAGACCGGGCAGAACTCTCCGGCGTCGACCACGATCACTGAGTTCTACTCGACGAACTCTCCCTTCGATCTTCTATCGAAGCAGACGGTCGATGCGTCGGTCGAATCCATCGTCCAGCAATCGCCCAAGACGTATGAGGTGGCCTGGACAGAGGTCACTCGCGACCTCAGCGGCGCTCTTGTCGCCCGTCATCGTTACCGGGCCTTTGTCTCTGTGGTAACGCAGGAGGTGACAGACGCAAAGCAGGCTCTGGTCAATCCGCTGGGCCTCTATGTAACGAATCTGACCTGGGGCGAGGTGGTCACGACCAACAGCGACACTCAAACCGCAAACGGAGGATTGAATAAATGAAATGGCTTGCGACAACGATAATGGCAGCCCAGATAGTGGGCGTGACGGCGGGCGCGCAGTCAGCGCCTGCTCTGACTGCACAGCAGAAGCAAGATCTCTCCACCTATAACTTCAAAGCTGGAGAGGCAGTCTTGCAGGCTCAGGACAATCAGTCGGCTCCGAAGCTAAGTCCGCTGACGCCGATTCCTCCCCTGAAGATTCCGCCGATCACGAGCCGCCAGCCTGCGGCTCAACCTCCACAGACCGGAGCATCAACGAGCAAAAGCTCGGAGGTTCCCTCGAACTGGAAGCCTCCACACGCCGAGTTGAACACTGCTGCGGTCAGTGCAGCGGATGTCTCTCATCAATTGGAGGCCGGAGTCTCCACGCCAACGCCCGGTGCTGACGGGCGTGTGGTCTATATCTTCGGGCAGGGGATGCCGGTGTTGGTCTGCGCTCCGCTGCGTGTCTGCGCAATCGAGTTGCAGGCTGGCGAGCATCTGCAAAGTCAGCCTCAGATTGGAGACTCTCGCCGCTGGGAGATTACTCCTGTCCTCTCCGGCTCCGGCCTCGATGAGACGCCACTGCTCATCGTGAAGCCGATTGAGCCGGGCCTTGAGACTGACTTGATCCTTCCTACAGATCGACGAACCTATGTACTTCGCCTCGTCTCCGATCCTGTGCGGTTTGTCTCTCGACTGGCCTTTCAGTATCCCGGCGATGACGGCGCAAAGTGGGCTTCCTTCCAATCTCGACAGGACGCGGCAAAGCACGATGCCGAGGATCTCGCAGCGCAAGCAAGAGAGAAGGATAAGAAGGCCGAGGTATTGCCGATGGCGGACAACGCTCTGGACAATCTTTACTTCGACTACAAGCTCGGTGGAGACGCAGCGTATCGCCCCGAGCGCGTCCTCGACGATGGCCAGCACACCTACCTGATCTATCCCAACGATGGCCAGTTCCGCGAGCTGCCGACGCTGCTCATTGTGGTGAACGGCAAGACAGAGCTGGTCAACTTCCGAGTCGATGGCTCGCGTTACATCGTAGATCGTTTATTCGATAAGGCGATTATCGTCGTCGGCGTCGGCAAGAAGCAGACCCGCGTAACGATTACGCGGACGACACCCTACACCGGTAGCGTCGGAAAGAGGAGTTGAATATGGCGACCAATGAACAGAAACCAGGGTCACTCGATCTTGAGAGTGCAGCCAGAGATAAAGATCAGGATGAGATTCGAGAGGCCGCGCATACCGATAAGGTCGTGCGCGGCGTCAATGGCAGTCTTGCTCCCAAGGCCCGCAAGCTCCGTCCGCTGGCGGGCGTAATCCTTATTGGTCTGGTCGTGCTGGCAGCGGCCTACATGCGGCATGGTTTAGCCAACCGCAACAAGAAGGCTGCGAAGCAGACGGAGACAGCTAAGACTGGCGTCGGCCCTGCCACGACGATTGAGAAGGGGATGCTGTCGGATCAGGCGCGCAATGGGCTGGATACCGGGCAATCCCATCTCCCGGAATCTCTCGCCTCGCGCTCCTCCATCTTGACCGGGGAGCCTCCGGCTGGCCGATCAACCTCGTTGGCGGGAACTCAAGCCAACTCCATTCCTCCACTTGAGTACAGGCAGACTCCAACCTCGACCGCTGTAAACGGCTCTCTGTCGTTTGCCGAGCAACGGCGGCTAGATGAGTACAACCGGGAGCGCGAGGCGATGGAGGCGGGAACCTCTGTCAAAGGGAATCTCCCCAACAAAGATAAGCAGTCATCGCCAGCCGTTGCCGATCCACTGCAAGCGATACAGGCTGCTCTCCTCAATGCCCGTGCCGCACAAGGGACTGGTGGCGCTTCTCCAGCCGCCAGCTTGCAGCCGGTCGCGGCGGCGCAGACGAATCAGCGCACTGATTACGAACGCCAGAACGACCAACAGCAGAAGACTGGCTTCGGTCAGCAGCGCGGGAATCAGGAGTCTAATTATCTGGCCAGCACACGGACTCCCGCTCTGGGAAAGTATGAAATCAAAGCCGGTTGGCTCATTCCCGCGGTACTCGAACAGCAGCTCAACTCCGACCTGCCGGGACTCATTCGGGCACTGGTTCGTGAAAATGTGTATGATTCTTCTACTGGCAGGTACATTCTAGTACCGGCCGGTAGTACACTTGTCGGGATCTACAATTCACATATTGGCTACGGTCAAAATGCGTTGCAGGCAGTTTGGCGAAGGGTCATCTTCCCGGACGGAAGCAGCCTCTCGCTTGGCGGGTTTGAAGGGGACGACAGTACCGGCGCGGCAGGGTTTCGAGACCAGGTGGACAATCACTGGGGACGAATCCTCTCCGGCGCTCTGCTCACCTCGCTCTTCTCTGCCGGGATAGAGGTCAGTCAGGGAACGAACTCTTCGCTCTTGCAATCGCCGAGCGTCAGCCAACAGGTAGGGCAGGCGGTCGGCCAGCAGGTCGGCCAACTGGGAGTAGAAGTGACTCGCAGGAATATGAACGTCCAGCCAACGATTGTTGTAAGGCCGGGGTACAGGTTCTTTGTAAGGGTTGAGAAGGACATCTTATTCAATGGTCCCTACTCGCCGATGACGGCAGAGAGCGGATCTGGACTCGGGCGGAGTCCGGGAAGGGTTTCAAGTGGCGCTGAAGAAGACGACTCGGAAGGTAAACCGCGAAGGGCAGCGATGGACGGACGACCGTCCGGGCATGACTCTTCGTCTCCCTATTGACCTACGCGAAGCAATCACGGAAGAGTCTCGCGTCAAGGGCGATCTGGCCAGGATCGTCCTTTTTGCTTTAAGTCACGTCGACCGCGAGAAATTAGACATCAAGCAGACCCGCAAGGCAGGCATGGAGCTATCCAACCCACAACTACTCCACGTCGGCGCAGAGGCCAGAATCGCGCTCCGAGACTGGGCCGAAGCCGAAGGCGTCAGCGTGAATGCGATCGTCGTCAGCGTCCTCGATGAGTTCTTCAAGCACCTCAAGAAGAGCAAGGCGCTCCGCGAAGAACTGCGGCTGGAGATTCGTGCGCACCGCAGCTTCATGCCAAGCTGAAGTGTGCCTTGGCACATCCGAAACCGCAACGGCATGGGTTTGGTTATACTCGTCCAATAAGGAAATGAGATGCAGAGCGCCGCAGTATAATCGCTCTATTCACAACAGCACAATGGCTTTGGAGATTCAGTAAATGCAGAATGACAAACTAACACGCCGCACAACGAGTGACCGCAATATGCAGAAGGAAGGCGAGACAGGTGGAATTGAATCTGTCTCTAGCGAGGAAGAAGACAAGGAATACTCGCCAACTTCATATGACGTCGTTACATATCCGGCGGATTTCACGTTAGAGGTTCTAATTTCAAAGTTGAAAGCTGACCCACCGGAAATCCGAGTTCCTGGTTTTCAAAGACGTTATGTCTGGACACAAGTTCAGGCTAGCAAGTTGATCGAATCCTTCCTACTTGGTCTTCCTGTTCCTCCTATATTTGTTTTTACTGGTGATGATAGCGTACAGAACGTTGTTGACGGCCAACAGAGATTGAAATCCATAGAGTATTTTTTTGAAGGATTCTTCGGCCCAGAAGAAAAAGGAAAGCGTCCTGTTTTTCGGCTTACTGGGCTGAATAAGAATAGCCCCTTTTTTAATCTTAGTTTTGCTGATATAGAGAAGAACTTGCCACAGTATTTCAAAAAGCTTAAGGATAGCGTGTTAAGAGCTTTCGTAATCAAGCAACTGAACCCAAAAGATAATACCTGCGTCTATCATGTTTTTGAGCGCCTTAACACTGGCGGAACATTACTAAAAGGTCAAGAGATTCGAAACTGTGTTTATGCGGGTAGATTTAATGACTTACTTGTCACACTTAACGAGGAGGAGATGTGGAGGGATATATTCGGAAAGAAGCAGACCGACAATCGTCAGCGAGACGTAGAGTTGATTCTTCGTTTTTTTGCCCTTCAGCATTCGCTTGAAAGCTACACCAAGCCCATGAAGGATTTTCTCTCCACGTTTATGAAAGAAAATCAATTTGATTCTAAAATCCTGAGCCAGAAGGAAGAGAGTCGATTGCAAGCATTTGGAGACGAATTTCGCAACGTAACAAAGTCCGTTCTAAATGTGCTAGGAACGAAGCCATTTCATTTAGTATCTGGACTGAATACAGCAACTTTCGACGCTGTATATGTGGCGTTTTCTCGCAACAAACTACCAATCCCTAAAGATATTACACAGAGGTTCTCTAAGCTTAAATTGGACGATGATTTCAGAAAAAGAATCAGTAGTTCAACTACAGACGAGGAATCCGTGAAGGAACGAGTAAGACTCGCGGAGAAGTATCTGTTTGGCTAAGAATAGACTCCATATTCGTCACATAGAGGATGCTATCTTGACCTGCAAGAAGTATCGCGACGCAGTATCTTCTGCCAAGATAGAGCTCGGCATTTCTCAGCAGATTGACCACTATCTTCTAAGAACAATGATTATGCTGATCGTCTCCCGAGCAGAGACCATATTGGAAGAAATGTTCTGCAAAAAGGCTGAAAGTTCGGGCATAGAGGAGTATCGATGCCTCATGGCTTCGGTGATGGATAAGACATTCCGCACCCCGGAGTTATCGAAGATAACGGGGAAGTTAAATAATTTGAGCAAAATCAGAGGAACTCGATTTAGCACCGAAATAAAAAAACGACCAGAAATGTCAGCTCACTGGGAAAGCTTGATCACCGCCCGTCACGCAATCGTACACAGGGCAAATGGTGGGGCAGTGACGATGAATTGGGATGATCTGGAAAAATGTTACGAGAGCTTTATTGAGATCCTTGGGATTGTTTCAATCGCGCTAGATCTCACCAAGAAAGAAATAGACGACATAATGTTGATGACCTAATTTTAAACTCTACCGGCACCGTCTGGATGTAAACGCTTTCATTGACCTATGTGAATACCAAAGGGTGACAGATACTCATGCATCTGGCAGTTCGTGCCCGTTGGGTGGGTAGAACATGACGCTCTCGCTATGGCGAGAGCGACCTTCAGGGCGGGAAGACGGGCGCACGATGAGAGCGGGTCAGCCTGAAGGCTGCCCCGCTCTCATCGCTTTCTGGTTATGCCGCCTTACGCGGACTCTTGACTACTGGCTTCGTTTCCACCTTCTTCTCTGACCTCGCCTTCTCCTTTGCGGCGAACTCCTGCTTCACCTTGAGGGCGACGGCGTCGGTGTCTACCTTGTAGGTTTGGGCGGCGACGCGGAGAACCTTTCCTCCGTCGGGTTGGGTTCTGGCGGAGAGCAGGATTGCAGTTTCGACGATCAGCTTTCCGATGTCGCTCTCCTCTGCCTTGCGCACGAATGCCGTGCTCTCCCTTTTTGACCTTGCGGCCAAGCTGGTTCCACGCATAGAGGCCCGCTACTCTGGTCGCCTCTGGCTTTTGTCGCGCGATCTCTAAAATGTTCCCGAAGCTGTAAGTATGGAATTTTCCCATTGCGACGAGATAGGCGGTGAGTCCTTCGCTGTGTCCCTGCTCTAGCTGCTCGATGAGGGCTTGGACGTTGGCTGCGATGACCTCTTTTGCGGTCTGCTTCTGCTGCGGCTGTTTGGGGTTCTGGGTGGACTGGTTGGCGGTGGCGGCGTTGATGGCGATGGGGTTCATGGGTGGTTCCTCCTGTTTGGCTTTTGCCGTGAATTGTTCGCGGCATTTACATAAATGCCGAACGCCTCCTGGCGAAGGTGGGGGGTAGCAACTGCAAGGGGAGGGGTATCTCCCACTCTTGTAGTGGAGGCAAGCCGGAACGGAAAGAGCGAACGCAGTGAGGGCTGCACAAGCGCAGCGCGGAAGCCTGGGGACACTCCTTGCGGGCGCGAGGGGCGAAGCTCCCCTTAGCGGCTTTGGTTGTTGCTGTTGTTCTTGGCGGAGGGGCGTTGCGGGGAGGCGAAACCGCCCCGCTGAGGAGGGTGGCGGAGGGCGCGCACTTGCGACCGCAGACAGGGAGGAATCGTCCTCCCACCTGAAAATATCTGAAGAAAGATCCTCTTTGGGAAAGAAAAATGAAAGGAGAATGCGATATGTATTGAAATGTACACGGCACTGATGTATATAAGTAAAACAGGTGATTATGACGGAACTTCCTGACTAATAGCGATGTACATTGCACAGAAGGGATGTGGTACACACTATGACGACTGTTGAAGAGACTCTAACGAAGCAGTACGGGCCGCTACTCAGCATCAATCAGCTAGCGGTACTCCTTGATCGCTCTCCAGATGGTCTACGCATCACACTTCGCTCCTCTGGCGAGTGGGTCAGCAAGATCAACGCAACCCGACTGAGACTCGGGTGCCGCGTCTACTTTCGCACGGCTGAGATAGCCGAAGTTCTTGGAATACGGTAAGTGAAAGATTGGGTTCGGAACACACATCGGTACGGGCGATCCTCGGTAGAGATGCGATCTCTGCTATCGAGAGGCTGTCGCCAGCCTCTCGCTTCAAATCGTCCGTGTCGCCTACGCACATGTCTACAGGCTTCAGCTTTGACCAGCGCAAGAGACAAGCTGCGGGATCTCGCCATACGCCTCCACCGTTGCCGTTTATCCCGGCCATCTCGACCGAGAGTGCCTGCGAAGCTGGCGCTCTCGGCTTCATGGCAAAGTTTCTGGTTCAAACCACTCTGCCGCACCGCGAACAAACCGGTACGCAGTATCTCCGAACCGACGGCAATCTTACTCTGCGCATCTGTGACGTCGGTGGAGCAGGCCTGCCGTATGGCAGCTATCCCCGCCTGATTCTCATTTGGATGACAACCGAGGCAGTCCGAACCGGGAATCGAGAGTTGGTGCTTGGCTCGTCGCTTTCGAGCTTCATGGCGCAACTCGGCCTACAGGCCACTGGCGGCCACTGGGGAACCATCCCGCGCTTCCGCGACCAGATACAGCGCCTGGTCGGCGCTGCCATCTCGACTCGATGGTCGCTTGATCCTGCCGGGCAGGATCACTCCGGGGGCGAAAATCTGCTTCTGGCTGACCGACTCGATCTGTGGTGGACGCCCAAGATGCTGTCAACGCAGGCAGCAACGAAGTCTACGGTGACTCTATCTGCTAACTTCTTTGAGCAGCTAATCGCCGCGCCAGTCCCGCTCGATCTGAGAGCAGTCAAAGCTCTCAAGAAGTCACCTCTGGCGCTTGACCTCTACGTCTGGGCGACACGCCGGGTAGCCTCCCACGCACGAATTGCGTCATCATATCGTTTTCTGGCATCCGATTGGATGCTAGCAAGCATTTGCGCTTGCGTTTGCTCTCTACCTGGATTTCGCGCACACCATTTCTCCGTGAGCTTGCCCTCGAAGGCGTGTTTGAGAACGGATTGGCGGTAAGCTTTGAGCTGCTCGCGGGCGGTGGTTAACGCCTCGACGCCCTTGTCGAGTTCGGACAACAGTTCCTCAATCTTGGCGACGATGCGGCGCTGCTCTCGTAGAGGAGGCAACCAAAACTGGAGGCTTCTTATGTGCCCAAGATTCACGCGAGGACGGGTTGTGCCCTTTGTCATATCTTTGAATTGTCGGGCAACATCAGGCGAATTGATGGCATACATGAGCCACTTTTTGTCAATTTGCGAATTGTCCAGACGCAAGCGGACGAGATCGGCAACGATTATGCCGCTTCGTATATTTTCAGGGAGGATACACGCTTCACCCAACGGAGTTCCCAGCTTTGTGATGATAATGTCGCCTCCAACGAACTCATGGCGTGTCAGCTGTTGCGCCTTTGACTCCTCGATGAACTTGATGTTCTTTGGGATGAAGGTGAACCGCTTGATATTCTGTAGCCTGAGAATCGGAGACCCATCAGCACGGTACTCAGATGCCTTCAAATTCGAGCCGAATGGTCCGTCAACGATATTCACCGTTGGCATTACGAGAAGATCTGACAGGTGTGCCCAGCACCAATTAGGTAATACGGGGCTTATTTCCGTCATGCCGCCAACGCCTCATTCATTTCTTTCAGCACATTGTCCATCTCCGCGCCGAAGAGTTGATACATCTTGCCCAGCCCGCCCTTGGCGTCGAAGGGGGCCATATCGAGGTCTTCGCGGTCGATGTGAACTGAGGTTGCGATGTGGTCGCGGATCATGTGCATCCATTCAAGCTGTTCGCCGGTGAACTTTTCGCCCGATCCGCTGTGCCGCTGCATGATCCATGTCTGGAAGTTGCGTTTCACGGTCTCGGCATAGGGCGCTATCTTTGAATCCAGCCCGCAGACGCGGCGGATGAGCGCCACCAGCGCGGTCAACTCATTGGCCGGCTGCGCGCCCTTGTACTCATCAAGCATGGCATAGGCACGCCAGACGCGGACGGGCGCGAGTTTGGGCCGGTCGGTGCGCAGGGTGTGCATCAGGCTCTGAATCATGGCGTAGGTAATCTCCGAGCGCCGCGCAGGCTGCGAGAAGAAGATGGTCAGCGCCTCGATCTGGTCGCGGTGCTCGGCAAGGTAGGCGGCAAACTCCTGGGTAAGGTTCTCGGCATTCTGCCTGGCGTCGCCGTCCCATGCGGTTTCAAGAATGTTATCCAGTTTCTCGTGATCGATGGTCTGCTCTTTTTCCCGGCGAATCGTGTCAATCAGGTCAATGAGCGGCCCGGTGAAGACGTTTGCCGCCTGCCCTACGAGCCGGTCGCGGGTGCGGTCGCACTGGTTGTCTGTTGGCTCCTCGCATTTGAATTCAATTTTTGCAGCCTCCTCGATGCGGTCGGCGTCGATGGCGTTGAGCAGGCCGCTGACGATCTCCGTGAGGCGCGTACCGCCGGCAAGGTCGGCGATGCGCTTGTGGTCGTCCTCTTCCAACTCCCTGTCGAGCCGGGCGAGGCGACCGGCCAGCGAGCTGACAGTATCGTCGTCGCGCACGCCCATCATTACGCCGGTGGCCAGATCCTTGAGCGAGACGCCGGGCTTGGTGATGAGCGGCTGGCTGGCCGTCTTGACGGACCGGGTGACGCCCACGGCATCGACGATCACGTAATGCGTCTTGGCCTTGGCGGAGGGAGTGACTTTCTTGAGGTCGTCGGCCTCGATGACGCGCGTGCCGCGTCCCTTCATCTGCTCAAAATAGTTTCGGCTACGCACATCGCGCATGAAGAGCAGGCATTCGAGCGGACGCACGTCAGTGCCGGTGGCAATCATGTCCACGGTGACGGCGATGCGCGGGTTGTAGTTGTTGCGAAACTGAGCGAGGACGGATTTCGGGTCTTCGGTGGACTGGTAGGTAATCTTCTTGCAGAAGTCGTTGCCCTGGTCGAACTCCTCACGGACGATCTGGATGATGTCGTCGGCGTGGCTGTCAGTCTTGGCGAAGATGAGGGTCTTGGGCACCTCGTCGCGGCCCGGGAATATCTCCGGGAGCTTGTCACGGAAGGTACGGATGATGGTGCGAATCTGGTCGGGAATGACGACAGCGCGATCAAGCTGCGCGGCGGCGAATTGCTCGTCTTCGTCCTGGCGCTCCCAGCGCTTCTTGCGTGTGAGTCGTTCGCGCTTTTCAATCTGCTGCTCGGCCCGGACTGTGGTGCCCTGCTGGGTGACTTCCGTATCGATGCGGTAGACCTCGTTGCCCACGTTCACGCCGTCGGCAACGGCCCGCTCATGGCTGTATTCGCTGACGATGTTCTTTTTGAAAAAGCCATAGGTGCGCGCGTCTGGCGTGGCGGTGAGCCCGATGAGGAATGCGTCGAAGTATTCGATGACCTGCCGCCAGATGTTGTAAATCGAGCGGTGGCACTCGTCGATGATGATGAAGTCGAAATACTCCGGCGGGTACTTCGCGTTGTAGACCACGGGTAGCGGCTGCTTGGGGCGCACCAGCCGTTCTGCCGGGTTCTCATCCTCCGCGCTTTCGTCGAGCGGCTCGTCCTTGAGGATGGAATACATGCGCTGAATGGTGCTGATGCAGACCTGGCTGCTGCCCGCGATATAGGAGTTCTTCAGTAGCTGGACATTGTAAAGCTCAGTGAACTTGCGATTTTCGTCGTTGGGCAGGTAAGACATGAACTCTTGCTCGGCCTGCTGGCCGAGGTTGCGCGTGTCCACCAGAAAGAGGATGCGCTTGGCGTCCGCGTGCTTGAGCAGGCGATACACAGAGGAAATCGCCGTGAAGGTCTTGCCGGAGCCTGTGGCCATCTGCATGAGCGCACGCGGACGGTCAGCTTTGAAGGAGTTTTCCAGGTTTTTGATCGCCGTGATCTGGCAGGCGCGAAAGCCTGCCGGGTCGAGCGGCGGGATATTCTGCAACCGGGCGCGAAGCGATTGGGGCTTGGAAAGCCATTCCGCCATAGTCTCCGGGCGGTGGAAGGTGAACACCTCACGCGAGCGGGGTTGCGGATCGCGCCCGTCCGTAAAGCGGGTGATGACGCCCGTGCTCTGGTAGACAAAGGGCAGCGGCTCCCGGTTATTGACCCATTTCAGGTTCGCGGCGGCATAGCCTCCGGCCTGCTCTTCAACAACCGTGATCCTATGGCCCCAGTCTTCCGGCTTGGCCTCGATAACGCCAATGGCGCGGCGATCCACGAAAAGCACATAATCGGCGGGGCCGATGTCGGTCGGGTACTCGCGCACCGCGATCCCCTGCCTGGCATTGAAGTCGATCTTGCTTTTGTCCTGAACTCGCCAGCCCACCTCGGCCAGCTTCGCGTCGATCTGGTCGCGGGCAATCTGTTCCGGGTTCTGGTTGATGGACGATTGAGGCATGTTTATGATCAATTCGTGGACGAAGTGCCGTGCGTGGCCGGACATTTGCTCCATGCTCCACGCAAGACATAGAAAAACAATGAGTTGCGCCTCCTGCTATGTTAATGGGACAGAAAGGAGGCATAACTAAAATCTTCAGAATCAAAGATTCCACATCGCTCACCATGATAAATGACGGCCAGCAACTCAAGCGGCAGTCAAGGGTGGAAAACGGCTCCAAGGAACATGGAGAGATATTATTCGATACTTCCTGGGGGCAACCTGCGATGTTCCAGTTCCCGGCGAGAGCGCTCCAGTTCATTTGCGATAGTTTTTTCGTCGGGCAAAACAGTCTGGTACTCGGCGGCGAGAATTTTGTTGGGCAGGTTGTCAAGGGCATAATGCGCCTCTGCTGCGCCCTTCTCGGCGCAAAGAATCAGGCCGACTGGCGGATTTTCGCCGGGCTTGGTCCAATGTTCGCGGGCATAGTTAAGGTAGAGGTGCATTTGACCGGCGTCGGCGTAGCTGAATTTGCCAATCTTCAGGTCGGCCAGGAGCAGGCACCGCAAACGGCGATGGAAGAAAACGAGATCGACGCGGAACCAGTTGTCGTCTATACGAAGCCGCCGTTGGCGACCAACAAAAGCGAAATCGTCGCCCAACTCCAGCAAGAAATCGGTGAGATGCCGGATGAGCGCCTCCTCCAGATCCGACTCGGAATACTCGTCCTTTAGGTCGAGGAATTCCAGTACGAACGGGTCTTTGATGGCCTCCTCGGGCGTTATGGTGTCGATTGATTCAGGAGTTTGCGCCTTTTCAAGCATGGCTGCTTTGTTCTTGGAAAGGGCGATACGCTCGTAGAACTGGCTGCCAATCTGGCGGTCGAGTTGGCGGACAGACCAGCCTGAGCGAAGGGCTTCAGATTCATAGAACTTCCTGGCTTCTGGATTCTTGACGGAGAGCAGCCGGACATAAGCGGACCACGGCAAGGAAAAACAAGAGGCAAGAACTGAAGTAGACAGCGAATACGTGTGCAACTGATTGCCCTGCAAGGCATTGGGGGATTTTGCAGACGGTGTCTGCAAAATTTTCTCTTCTGGCCATGCCAGGAAGAAACCTCTCATTTGAGCAAGATTTCGTGTACCGAAACCTTTGCCGAACATGGCGGAAAGGTCTTCCGACAGACGCGGAATCAGCGTTGCTCCATATTCCGCTCTTTTTTCTCCGGACTGTTCGGAATGGACAATTCTTCGCCCAATCTCCCAATAGGTCGCCGTCATGATCGAATTGACATTCCGAGCGGCGGTGGATCGGGCCGCTTTAAGCAGCTCGACGATTCCAGAACGGATATTTTCGTAGTTCTCAGGCATAATCGTCAGGTCGGTCATCGTAAATCCTCCGTGCTTGTGGCCGCGCAGTGAACGCGGGCTGTGGAGGCCGGTGACGCCTCCATTCTATCGGATATAGCCATCAGAGACTCATGCCCCAAGCCGATCCCCTGCGTAGCGGATACCCCGAGGTGAAGATCAGAAAGGCGCAACTCAGTGAGAACCGCTCATGCGGCGCGGCCAATACAGGTGAAACGCGATACGTTTTGCAATACGCTGGTTCTCGGGGTGGTATTCGCTTACAAGGACTTAGGGTGCCACCGGGGTCTTGTAAGTTATTGAAATGCCTAATGTTGGGTCTATGGCATGGAAGAGGTCACCGGTTCGATCCCGGTCAGGTCCACCAATACATCCTTCAGAAAACAATGCAATGCAAAAGTCAGCGTAGAGGCTGGCTTTTTCTATGTGCATCGTTCAGAACTGGGTGGCGCTGCAACGAGAGGCGCGAAGCAATTGGGGAGTGGGGAGTGCAGGTTGGATTGCGAAGGTGGCGAAAGCGGTGGGTTGGGTTGAGAGTGAAATCGAAGACTGGATACTCCTCCGCATTCAATCCAGCCGGGGCAACGCCCGAGTGTGAGCAGCCGACTCCTAACCCGCCCGCGGTGGCCCAGGTCATTGCCTGAGGCTGGCCATTGGACGGCAGCCCCAGCGGGAGCCGACTTGCCGGGAGAGGTTCCAGAGGCCGGATCGACCAGATTCGCCACATTGGCAAACGCATTCTGCAACCCCTGGCTATTCGTTGCGCTGGAGCCGATCTGCGCGTTCGGGCCGAGAAAGGCCGCCAGAGCGTAGGCCGCCGCCACGGTCAAGACCTCGTTGATTGTCACCATGGTGGACGCATCGATATCGCTGCACGAACCCACTGCCGCCAGCAGGACGAGCGCCGGGTTCGAGGCTCCGCCCGCCCCGCCCGCCGCCGGACTCCCTCCCTGCGCCGCGAGATAGACCGGGCTGTCGTTCGCGGGACAGGTATAGTCATCGGCAATGGAGAACGTGCCGTCCACCGCCGTGTTCACCGTACCGCTCAGCGGAGTGGCTGCCGCACCGTAGCCCCCGCTCCCGGCAGCATACATTTGAACAGCGGCGTTCGCGACCGGATGTTGGCCGCTCATCAGTTTGCCGTGGAAGGCGATGCCCTGCGGGGGAGGGTCTCCCGGTGAAGACGCACCTGTGGTGCCCCCGCAGCCTTCAAGAACGAGCAGGCATGGGAGTGCGATCTCCAATATCCACAGGGTACGGGTGAATAGGGTGCGGGTGAATCCGGCTGCAATGTTGCGTAACTCCATGCTTCCCTTGAAACAAATACGTCGAAGGCTGCTCTGAGACGGTTCAAGTGGTGGTTTTTGCGACGAGGTCTCCGGCAACGCAGAAGCCGCACCGGAGACCTTAGCAACGACAAACTCAGGAAAATACCTTCTGAATTCGTGCTGCGTGTGGGGGTGACTTCTAGCGCGACCGGAAGCGATTCTTCAAGTGGACGCCGAAGGCTCCGGCGGCGCCCACCAGAGCGAGGATGGCAGTGGGGTTCTCCGGCGAATTCTCGCACCCCCCGGTATCCTGCGCATGGAGCGGAGCGGCGGTGGCAAGGGCGATGACAACTGCGGCAAGCGTAAGAGCGAACTTCTTCATGATCTTTTCTCCTTGTTTCTTGTGGAACAGCCTGGGTTGGCCTCCAGCCTCTCGCCCATGTGGCGAGAGGCTGGAAGCTGCTTGCCTTGGGTTAAGGTTTCACGCCAATCATGTTGGGATTCAGCGGCATGGCCGTGGGAGCGCCGACACCGACGAACTCCACCAGCCGGCTGCCCACTCCAGATCCGAGGCTGTTACGCAGCATGGTTGGACCGGCGACCCAGGCATTCCCCGAGCCATCGACGCCGATTCCACTGGCGTTGTGGGTAAGGAGGAATGGACTGGTGAAATCGGTCGGATCGGGAAGGTCCGAGCCCAGATAGCCGTTGTAGTTCGTTTGATAGGCGGAGGCACCGCCGTCACGATACGGAGCAAACGTCCCGGCAACCGGGTCGTTAGGAGATCAGTCCGCCCGGCACTCGCGGGTTACTGCCGCTAGTATCGCCGCTATAACTACGGGTAACGATTGTCCATACCCGGTTCGCATCGTCCACTGCGACCGGGCTGGTCGAACTGCTGAGGCAGTTACAGCCACTGCCAGGCACCGTCACCGCATTCGGCCCCGAGCCTGCCCCGTTGAGATATACCAGCTGCGGGCTGGAGCCGCCGTTGTTGGGCATCCAGGCATTGTTCGCGGTATCAAACGCAAGCCCGTAATTGAAGGGGTAGGGCGCATTGAAGTTCGCAGTGGTAGTCGCCGACCCATCCAGCATCGATATCTGCGTGACGCCGTTGTAGTTAAGGTCATAGGGGACATTCCAGTTTCCGTCATCCGAAATCCAGAGATTGTTGGTTGAGTCGATGGAAACGGACCTGGGGCAGGTATCGTTCGTGGGGTCGCTGACATAGCCGCCGGCCTGCAGTTCCTGGGAGTAGTCCGGGCCAGGGGCGAACTCGAGGATGCTGCCGCCGTTCACTCCTCCGTTGCCCCCACCGCAGTTACCAACATTGGAGGCGACCCACATGTTGCCGAACTGATCCATGGCGATACCGTGCGGCGCCGGGATCAACAGCGCCGGATCAGACGGATTGGCCTTTACGTTGCCATTCACATCCATCACCGTCAAGCTGCCCGTCGTGCCGCCGCCGATCCATGCATTGCCGTCCAGGTCGAAGGCAATGGCCTGCGGGTTGGCGACGCCGGTGTACCCGCCAGGTGTCGCCGCAGCGGCCGAGGGCGAGATCGGCAGCGGAGCGCCCTGGTTGTTGAAGACGGCCAGGAACCCATTGGAGCCGTTGAACCCGCCCGGAACCCAGATGTTGCCGCTGCCGTCGATGGCCAGGGTCTGCGCCGACGGCATGAGGTCGCCGACGACCCCGGCCGTGGCCAGGCCGCCGCCCCGGTAGTAGACCACCGCCAGCGCCCAGTCTGTGAGCGCCGCGCTCTGGTCTGCCGTCAAAGACGGCGAGAAGAATGGGTTGGCCGTGATCAGCCCGGCAATCTGGCTGGCATTGTTGCCCTGATGCTGCGCGATGCTCAGCGCCGCCTGCAGCGTGTCCGTGGGCGCTGGGCTCGTGCCCACAGTTGTGGCGGTGAAGAGGTTGCCGCATGGATTGTTCTCCCCGGCATGGCCACCAGCGGAGTTCACGCAATTCGCTAAAGCGTTCGCCAGCGCATTGATGCGGGCCTGCGGTGCCTGGCTGGTGTTGTAATTCGGCACATTGCTCACGTTCGGGTTATACGCCGGGTTATACGCCGGAGTAATGCTGAGCGCCGTGCCGGAGGGGATGTCCACCAGGTTCGGCACCGTGGCGAAGGCGTTCTTCAATCCGACCAGGTTCGTCGGCGAAGTGCCGACGTGGGTCGCATCCGCCATAAAGCCGGAGAGCGCGTAGGCCGACGCAATCGTCGTCACCTCATTGATATCGATCCAAGACGGCGTTCCCGTCAGTACTGCGGAGCATGAGCCCAGCGCCGCCATCATGGTGAGGTTAGGGTTGCTCCCTCCGTCCCCCAAGCCGGGATTGCCGCCCGTCGCCACGACATAAAGCTGATCGTCCGGAGAGCAACTGTAGCCACTGAGGATGAAGCTACCCGAACCGTTCGTGGGTGCGGATGTTAGCGGCGTGCTAGCGCCCGCATAGCCGCTGGTGGATGCTGCATAAAGCGTGACCGTCGCGCCGGTTACGGGCGGATTGCCACCCTTGACATGGCCTGAAAGCTTGCCGCCGGAGACCACAGAGCCTGTGGAGCCCGTGCCGGACTGCTGGCTTCCGGTACCGATGGTTGCCCTGGGAGACGCGCCGAAGTTGCCGGAACATCCGGCCAGAAACAGCACGCCGGAGAGACCCAGCAGCAGAGCGCCCGGCAACCCCTGAACCCGCAGTCGGCTTCCCCGTGCCGCGATAGAACCAAACCTGAGATCTTTCATCATTCAACCCTCGCTGTTCGTCATTCAGTTGGAATGCGTTGCGATGCCGGACGCAGCATTTGTCTTGCACCGCGCAATACGATCCATGCACTTCCACCCCAACGGGGAGGGCGACAGGTGAGGTTGCCTCTTCGCTGGTCGTCCCTTTGCGTCTGAAGGTGAAAGATAATCCTTGTGTGTACTGATCTGATAAACCTCCCGGAAAGGACCAATCAAACCCGGAGGCACCCAATATTCGCCCCCTTTTAGAGCATCTCCCCTATTTCTATAGAGCGGAGAACGGAAGTCTGAACCATGCGATGGCGTCATCGGATGTGAGCTTGGGGAGGAACTCGGTGATGGACTGGTCGAGAGCTTCTTTGCTTCTTGCCTTTGCCGCACGCAG
>Ga0255355_1000061_pt1 | contig 68384 bp, 52 predicted proteins | sample HBST75metaG_FD_189943 | JGI IMG/M metagenome (GOLD analysis project Ga0255355, IMG submission 189943) | Peat soil microbial communities from Stordalen Mire, Sweden - H.B.S.T75 | ecosystem: Environmental > Terrestrial > Soil > Wetlands > Peat | place: Sweden: Norrbotten County, Stordalen Mire...
CGTTGAGGCCGGCCAACTGACCAACTCCATTGCGCACGGCTGGTCGCCCATGGGGGCTCACCAGGTGAAGCTCGACCTGGCTCCCGGCGAGACGCGGCAGATTGTTTTTGTTCTCGGCTACCATGAGAATCCCGTGGACCAGAAGTTCTCGCCCGCCGGTTCGCAAATCATCAACAAGACCACGGTCAAGCCGGTGATTGCGAAGTATCTGGACGCCAGCCAGGCCGACGCGGCCTTCGAGCGGCTGCGCCAGTACTGGGAGAAGACGCTCGGTGTCTTCCAGGTGAACACGCCCGACGTTCACACCAACCGCATGGTCAATATATGGAACGCGTACCAGTGCATGGCGACGTTCAACATGTCGCGATCGGCATCGTTCTATGAATCGGGCATTGGACGCGGCTTGGGCTTCCGCGACTCCAACCAGGATTTGCTGGGCTTTGTGCACATGGTTCCGGCGCGCGCGCGCGAGCGCATTCTGGATCTGGCCTCCACGCAATTGCCGACCGGCGGCGCCTATCACCAGTACCAGCCGCTGACCAAGCGCGGCAACAACGACATCGGCGGCGGCTTCAACGACGACCCGCACTGGCTCATTGTGGGCGTCTCCGCTTATATCAAGGAGACCGGCGACTGGAGCATTCTGGACGAGCCGGTGCCCTTCGACAACGAGCCCGGTTCCGAGGTTCCGCTCTATGAGCACCTGCGGCGCAGCTTCCATTACACGCTGGAGCGGATTGGGCCGCATGGTCTGCCGCTGATTGGGCGCGCCGACTGGAACGACTGCCTGAATCTGAACTGCTTCTCTGACACGCCGGGGCAGAGCTTCCAGACCACCACCAACAAGGACGGCAAGGTGGCCGAGTCGGTCTTTATCGCCGGGCTGTTTGTTTTTGCCGGCCGCGAATTGGCCGACATTGCAAGTCGCCGCGGACTCGGCGAGGAATCTTCTTCCTATCTTGCAGAAGTGGCGAAGATGGAGAAGGTGATTCTGCAGCATGGATGGGATGGCGAGTGGTTCCTGCGGGCCTATGACGATTTCGGCGCCAAGATCGGCTCGAAGGAGTGCGCAGAGGGCAAGATCTTCATCGAGTCGAACGGTTTCTGCGTGCTGGCCGGCATCGGATTGGACGACGGAAAAGCGGCCAGCGCGATGGCGAACATGGGCAAGTACCTGGCCACCCAACACGGGCTCGTCGTGCAGCAGCCGGCTTACTCGCACTACTACCTGAACCTGGGGGAAATCTCTTCCTATCCGCCGGGATACAAGGAGAACGCGGGCATTTTCTGCCACGTGAATCCGTGGGTGATGATCGGGGAGACGCGGCTGGGCCACGGCGACCTGGCGCACGACTACTACAGCCGCATCAATCCCTCGGCGCGCGAGGAGATCAGCGAGTTGCATCGCTGCGAGCCGTACGTCTACGCGCAGATGATTGCGGGCAAGGACGCGCCCAGCTTCGGCGAAGCCAAGAACTCGTGGCTGACTGGCACCGCGGCGTGGAATTACTACGCCATTGTGCAGTGGATTCTGGGCGTGCGCACAACGCTGGACGGACTGGAGATTGCTCCGGTGATTCCCAGGAACTGGCCGGGATTCACCGCAACCCGCACCTTCCGCGGCGTGGTCTACAAGATTGCCATCGAACGCAAGGGCGAGGGCAACAACATTTCCCTCACTGTGGACGGCGCGCCGATCGAAGGCAACATCGTGACGCCTCCAACGGATGGACGCAAGGAAGTTTCGGTGAAGGGAATTCTGAGCTAGCGATCTTCGCCGTCTTCACTGCAAACAAGGAGAAACACTTTGTACGTTGCAAACGAACAGCGCTACGACGCGATGGTCTATCGCCGGGCGGGCAAGAGCGGCGTGCGCCTGCCCGCCATCTCTCTGGGCTTGTGGCACAACTTCGGCGGCGTCGATGTCTTGGAGAATTGCCGCGCGATGCTGCGCCGCGCCTTCGATCTCGGCATCACGCATTTCGACCTGGCCAACAACTACGGCCCGCCGCCGGGCAGCGCCGAATCGAACTTTGGCCAGATCATGCGGCAGGATTTCGCGGCGCATCGCGACGAACTGATCATCAGCACCAAGGCGGGATGGGACATGTGGCCCGGACCCTATGGCGACTGGGGTTCGCGCAAGTATCTGCTGGCCAGCCTGGACCAGAGCCTGAAGAGAATGGGGCTGGAGTACGTGGACATTTTCTACTCCCATCGCCCGGATCCGGAGACGCCGATTGAGGAAACCATGTCGGCACTGGATCAGGCGGTGCGGTCCGGCAAAGCTCTCTACGCCGGCATCTCCAGCTACAACCCGGAGCAGACCGCAACCGCCGTCAAAGTTCTGCGCGCGCTGGGCACGCCGTGCCTGATTCATCAGCCCAAGTATTCGATGTTCGAGCGCACCATCGAGGGTGGCTTGCTGGACGTGCTGGGCACCGAAGGCGTGGGAGGCATCGCTTTCTGTCCGCTGGCGCAGGGTCTTTTGACCGACCGCTATTTGAAGGGCATTCCCGCGGGCTCGCGCGCCTCCAAGCCGTACAGCTTTCTCAAGAAGAACGACATTGACGAGCATCGCCTTACGCAGATTCGTGCACTGAATGAAATTGCCGCCGAGCGCGGACAGTCGCTGGCGCAGATGGCGCTGGCCTGGGTGCTGCGCGATGGGCGCATGACTTCGGCGCTCATCGGAGCCAGCCGCGTGGAGCAGATCGAGCAGAACGTTGCCGCGCTGGCCAATCTGGCGTTCTCGGCCGAGGAGTTGGTGCGGATCGACGCGATCCTGGCGCAGGCTTGATCGAAGTTGGGATGGCGCGCGAGGAGTCGGTCGCACGATAGCAAGGCCAAGGCCTCAGGAAACCGGGCGCACGACCGTGGGAGGGCGATTTACCATGAGGGCCGACTCCATGAACCGGACTTCCGCATCGTCCAGCCATTCCCTCGCAGCCATTCTCGTTGCACTGGTGACCATCATCCTGGGCACAGCGTGTGTGGACGCTCAGACTGCGCCCGCGACTGCAAGTGCGTCTTCCGATCTTTCCTGGATGCGCGATTATGCCGCTCCGTTTACGGGCGCAGAAAAGGGCCGTGGGAGCGACATCAAGTGGGATCCGCGATTTCGCGCCCTGATGCAATCGTCCTTGCATCAACAGCAGCGCTTCTGGCGCGATCACGGACGTTTCCTCCCTGTTCCAGAACTTGTACAAACCTTCATCGGAGTCCCGCAAGGCATTTCGCTGGATCAAAGCCGTTACATGACCGTCACCGGATGCGTACCGCACGACTGCGGGGACCGCGGCCTGATCTGGATCGACACTGCCGCTGACAAAACGACGCTGATCTTCGCTGCCACAGGCCAGATCAGCAACGGGCCGGGCGATACGATGAGCCACATTCATCTCTGGCTCTTCTCCAGCACAACGCTCAACTGGCAAAGAATGCCCGTGCCGTTCCTTACCAGTTTCTCGCGCTGGAACAACACTTACTTGGGAAAAATCATTCCGGAGAACATTGTTCTGGTCACTCTTGTGCAGCCCTCCGGCGAGACGGTGGATCTTTCGCCGTCGATTTTCTCTCTCAGCGCGCCGCAATCTGGAGCAGGGAAGTGAAGAGGCAGCAATGATTCCGTGGATAGTACGCAAGGAGACGCCCGCCATGCAGGACTTTCGGCAGCAGGTGGAGTCGGAGTTGCTCTCCGACATTCTGCCTTTCTGGCTCAAGTACACCATCGACGAAGAGCATGGCGGCTTTCACGGCCAAATCGCCAACGATCTGACCATTGACCCGCGCGCCGACAAGGGGATCATCCTCAATGCGCGGATTCTGTGGACCTTTTCCCGCGCCTATCGCGCTTATCGCGACCCGGTGTATCTGGCCACCGCCCAGCGCGCCTACGAATACCTGACCCGCTTCTTCTGGGACCAGGAGTTTGGCGGCGTCTACTGGATGCTCGATGTTGACGGTTGTCCGCACGACACCAAGAAGCGCATCTATGCCCAGGCGTTCACGGTCTATTCGCTGGCCGAGTACTTCCACGCGACGGGCGATGCCGATGCGCTGGGCAAAGCTCTGCGCATGGTGGAGAAGATCGAGTCTTCGGGCCACGATGCGGCGCACGGCGGTTACTTCGAGACCTACGAGCGCGACTGGACCCTGGCGGCTGACCAGCGGCTGAGCGAAGTGGACATGGACGAGAAGAAGTCCATGAACACGCACCTCCATCTTCTGGAGGCTTACGCCACGCTGCTCGGCGTTCACGAGGATGCAACGGTCCGGCTGCGCCTCAGGGAACTGATCGAAATCTTCCTGGGCCACATCATCGATCCGGTCACGCACCACTTCATTCTGTTCTTCGATGAGGAGTGGCGACCGCGCTCCGAGAAAATCTCCTTTGGCCACGACATCGAAGGAAGCTGGCTGCTGGTGGAGGCCGCGGCGATTCTGGGCGATGCGGCGCTTCTCAAGCAAGTGCGGGAGACCGCGATGCAAATGGCCGAGGCGGTTCTGGAGCAGGGAATCGACGCCGATGGCGGCTTGCTCTACGAAGCCGGTCCGCAAGGAATCATCGACACAGACAAACACTGGTGGCCGCAAGCCGAAGCCGTGGTCGGCTTCCTCAATGCCTACCAGCTTTCTGGCCAGCAGCGCTTCCGGGACGCCGCCGAACGAAGCTGGGCCTTCATTGAGAAATATATTGTCGATCACCGCTACGGAGAATGGTTCTGGCTGGTTTCGCGCTCGGGAGAGCCCGGCCAGGGATACGACAAGGTCGGCCCGTGGAAGTGCCCGTATCACAACAGCCGCACCTGCTTTGAAGTAATGGAGCGGCTGGACTCCGTCGAAGCTGCGCATGATTGATCCGGCCCGATTGGGTTGATGCGGAGCAGAGCAAAAGCAACTGCAGATCCTTCGCTCCGCTCAGGATGACAGTTTTCAGGTGATGCAATCCTTTGGGGCCGGATCGATAAGGGAAAAGAAGTTCAGGAGAGTACGCATGAATCAGGCAGCATTCAAGAAGAGCGTTGCAGATTTGTTCAAGCAGCAGGAGAAGCTGCTCAGGCTTCGCAATCGGAAGTCGCCCGGCGGCAACGGCGTCTTTGATCGCTACGAGTATCCGGTACTGACCGCGGCGCACGCGCCGGTCACGTGGCGCTACGACCTGGACCGCAAGACCAATCCATTTCTGTTGGAGCGGATGGGCATCAACGCGGCCTTCAATGCCGGCGCCCTCCTTTATCAGGACAAGTTTCTCGTCGTAGCGCGCGTCGAAGGCGCGGACCGCAAGTCGTTTTTCGCGGTTGCCGAGAGTCCCAACGGCATCGACAACTTCCGCTTCCGCGAGTTTCCGATTCTGATGCCCGAGACTGGCGAGCCCGACATCAACGTCTACGACATGCGCGTGGTCAAGCACGAGGACGGCTGGATTTACGGCCTCTTCTGCACGGAGCGCAAGGACCCGCAGGCGCCCGCGTGGGACACCTCCTCCGCCGTTGCGCAGTGCGGCATTGCGCGCACCCGGGATCTGAAGGTATGGGAGCGGCTGCCCGATCTGAAATCCAAATCTCCACAGCAGCGCAACGTGGTTCTGCATCCCGAATTCGTCGATGGCAAATACGCTTTCTACACGCGCCCACAGGACGATTTCATTCAGGCCGGCAAGGGAGGCGGCATCGGCTGGGGACTCGCGTCCTCCATCGAGAAAGCCGTCATCGATGAAGAAATCATCATGGACGACCGCGAATATCACACCATCCAGGAAGTCAAGAACGGCCTCGGACCCGCGCCCATCAAGACCAAGCGGGGCTGGCTGCACCTGGCTCATGGCGTGCGCAACACCGCGGCCGGACTGCGCTATGTTCTCTATCTCTTCCTTGCGGAACTGGATCGGCCCTGGGTGATCACCCACAAGCCTGCGGGGTACTTTCTTGCGCCCATGGGCGGCGAGCGCGTGGGCGATGTTTCGAACGTGGTGTTCAGCAACGGCTGGATCGAAGGCAGCAAAGGCGAAGTCTTCATCTACTACGCCTCGTCGGACACGCGGCTGCATGTGGCCACCAGCACCGTCGATCGCCTGTTGGACTACGTGATGAACACGCCTGCCGATCCGTTGCGCAGCCGCGCCTGCGTGGAGCAGCGCTACGCGCTCATCGAGAAGAACCGCGCCGCGTTGAGCGCTGCGAAGACGCCCGCCGCGAAGCACGCGGGGAAGAAAGCAGCCAAGTCTGTGAAGGCGAAGAGCGCAAAGGCAAAGGCAAAGACGAGGAAGAAATAATTGCCTATTGATCCGACCCTATTGCGTTGCAACGGAGAAGGGGAAGAAACAACTGCAGATCCTTCGACTCCGCTACGCTTCGCTCAGGATGACAGTTCATTTTTGATATGAACTTTAAAGACACCCCACTGATTCGCTTACTGTGGGCATCCGTCCTCCGCAGGAAGGATGCCCATCTCCTGATAAATAGGCCGTACGGTGCGCCGCAAGGCCGGCAGCCGGGTGGCAAACCACACCGCGCCCACCAGCACGACGCTGCCGCTTATCACGACCGTCCGGGGTGCGCCCATGGCGTGGGCCATGCTTCCGGCCAGCAGGCTGCCGAAGGGCGACATGCCCACGAAGGCCATGGTGTAGTAGCTCATTACGCGCCCGCGCTTGTCTTCGCTCACGATGGTCTGGATGACGGTATTGCTGGCCGCCATGCCCTGCATCATGCCCATGCCCGCGATCATCACCATCAGCATCGAGAGCCAGAAGACCCGCGACAATCCGAAGCCGATCAGTCCTACGCCGAAGACCGCGGCGGCGACGGGGATGATGCGCACCAGTCCCACCACGGTTTTGCGTGCTGCCAGGGACAGCGCCGAAATCAGCGCGCCGAGGCCCATCGAGCCCATCAGAAATCCCAGCGTGTGTGGTCCGCCGTGCAGCACCCTGGCCGCGAAGATCGGCATCAGCACCACGAACGGCATGCCCATCAGGCTGACCGCGGCAAACAGCAGCAAGATTGTGCGGATGGGCAGGAAGCCGGAGACGTAGGTCCAGCCCTCCTTCAATTCGTGCAGCGTGGAAGTGGCCAGCCGCTTCACCACGGGCTCATGCAGGCGCATCATGAGCAGCGACGCAATCACCGCGATGTAGCTGATGCCGTCGATCAGAAAGCACCAGCCCTCGCTGGAGACGGCGATCAACATGCCGGCCAGCGACGGGCCCACCAGGCGTGCCATGTTGACCATCGACGAGTTGATGGCGATGGCGTTTTGCAGATCGCGCCGGTCGTCCACCATCTTGACCATGAAGGACTGTCGGCCCGGCATGTCAAAGGCATTGATCACACCCTGCATGGCGCTGAGCGCCAGCAGCCAGGGAATGGTGATGCGGCCTGAGAGCGTCATGGCGGCGAGCGCCAGCGACTGGAGCATCGACAATGCCTGCGTCCATACCAGCACCTGCCGGCGGTCGAGCCGGTCCACCCACACGCCGGCAAAAGGCGCCAGCAGAAAGGTGGGAATCTGGCCGGCAAAGCTGATGGTGCCCAGCAACAGCGCTGATCCGGTGAGCCGGTACACGAGCCAGCCGGTGGCCACGCGCGTCATCCATGTACCGATCAGTGAAATGCTTTGTCCGCCAAAGAAGAGCCGGAAGTTGCGATGGCGCAGCGCGCGCCATGCGTGCGACGCACCGCTGCTCACGCGCGGCTCTGCCTGGTCCGGGTCTCCGGTCATTTCAGTGCGCGCAAGCTGCTTTGGTTCGCCCAAGATCGCTTCCCCATCCGCAGCTGTTCGCCGCCGGGATTCTGTGGTATTTTTTGAGACCCTTCCTTACCAGTAAACAGGGGAACGCGAAGCAATTCAATGTATCTACCCGAAATTCCACGATTCGAGCGTATGAACGCGCGCGGAGAATGCTGGATGCGCTCCAATGCCTGGCCGTCGTGAATGTGCGCGACCTCGCCAGCCGACTCTACGAAGAGTTATTGCGAGCGGCAGAAGAAAAGGGCCTGGATAAGACAGGCATCTTTCACTTATCCACGCGCAGGACAGCGGTCGTACAACGAAAACTAGAATATTGAAAACAAAAAGCTTAGTATATTAATGGATAGAGCCGTACCGTTGCAAAACTCTGGCTTGATCAGAGATTCCTTCCGTGAACAGCATGGGGATGAGTCCCATAAAAACAAGCTCTGAGGTCGTCCGACAAGCGCGAGAGATGAGCTCCTTCCCGCAGAGCAAATCAGCAGTCCGGGAGGGCTCGTGTACCGTGCTAGACTCGTGGAAGTATGAAAATAGCACGGTATAGCATGGATTTCAGAGGCTGCAGTTCTTGTTATGGCTCCTGGCTGTCCGCATCGCGCATCGGGATGATTCAGCAGTTTGGGCTTCTCTTCCTGCTCATCATCTCGCTTTCCGCAGCGCTGCACGCGCAGCAGCCCTCAACGAGCGGCAACTCGGATTGCACTGACCCTCTGGTGGCGAATACACCCCAGTGTTCGGGTCAGACTCAGGAAGAAACCAGCCCACTGTTGCAGCAACAGACGCGTTCCGCAATGCCGGAAGAACGCAGTACAGAGCCCCAGAATCCTAATACCAATTATTCGGACACCGAGACGCTATCCCGGCAGCCTTCCGGACGGAATCAGTCCCAGGCAGTTACACCTCCGCCAGAGCCGCTGACCGAATTTCAGAAGTTCGTCGCGTCCACGAACGGCCAGGTACTGCCCATTTACGGAGCGAGCCTGTTTCGCCGCGTACCGTCTACGTTTGCGCCGCTGGACATGAGTCCGGTGCCGCCCGACTACGTGATCGGGCCAGGCGACGAGTTACGCATCCGTGTCTGGGGGCAGCTGAGCTTCCATGACAATCTTCGCGTGGACCGCTCTGGAGATATCTATCTTCCCCAGGTAGGTCCGGTGCATGTTGCGGGCATGGCCTTTTCAGCGCTGGATGCACATCTTCGCAGCGCAGTCGGGCGTGTCTACCGCAATTTCGACCTTACTGCGGATTTGGGCCAGATCCGCGCCATCCAGGTGTATGTGTCCGGATTGGCGCGGCGTCCCGGCGTCTATACGGTGAGTTCGCTGAGCACGCTGGTGGACGCGCTGTTCGCCAGCGGCGGGCCTTCCCTGCAAGGGTCGATGCGCCACATTGAACTGCGCCGCGGCAGCGCGGTCGTCACAGACTTCGATCTCTATAATCTGCTGACGAACGGGGACAAGTCGAAGGACGTGAAGCTGCAATCGGGAGATGTGATCTTCATTCCCCCGGCCGGCGCCCAGGTCGCGGTGACCGGCAGCGTGCGGGTTCCCGCCATCTACGAATTGCGAGCGAACGAAACGCTGGCAAGCCTGATCGCCGATGCTGGAGGCGTTTCCGCGATTGCGGCGGAAGCGCGCGTCTCGATCGAGCGCATTGAGGATCACCGCGACCGTCACGCGATGGAAGTGGCCTACGATGCGAGCGGGCTGGCAACTCCGCTGACGGACGGCGACCTGATTCATGTTTTTTCTATCGCACCCGCGTATCGAAAGACGGTCACTCTGAGGGGCAACACCACCAACCCGGGCCGCTTTGCATGGCGCCCCGGCATGCACATCAGCGATCTGATTCCGGATCGGGAGTCGCTCATCACACGGAATTACTGGTGGAAGCGGTCCCAGTTGGGGTTGCCCATTCCGGAGTATGAGCCCATACCGGGTTTCGCCAATATGCGCCAGCCTGCGGAGAACAACTCCGTCACACTGAAGCCTCCACCTCAAGACAACACGAACGGGTCAAATCAGCCTGGACTGCAGCAGGACCAGTCAGGATTCCAGCAGGACCAGTCTGGACTGCAACAGGACCAGTCCGGATTTCAACAGGGCCAGCAGAACCTGGGTGCGCAGCAGCGCGCGGGCAGTTCTTCCCTGGCAGCGCAACAGACCCTTCTCACCGGCAGAGCACTTCCCCCGTCGCAGCGGACAGAGGTCAAGATTCTTGCTCCTGAAATCGACTGGAATTTTGCCCTCGTCGAGCGGCTCGACCCGGAGACTCTGAAGACCACCCTGATTCCGTTTGACCTGGGGAAACTCGTGCTGCAGCACGATGCTTCGCAGGATCTCGAGCTGCAAGCTGGTGACGTCGTCTCCATCTTCTCGGAAGCTGACATCCGCATCCCGATTGCAGATCAGACCAAGCTGGTCAGGCTTGAGGGCGAGTTCGTACACGCCGGGGTGTACACAGCCCAGCCCGGCGAAACCCTGCGCCATCTTGTGGAGCGCGCGGGGGGCCTGACGCCGAGCGCATACCTCTACGCCTCGGAATTTACCCGCGAATCGACGCGCGCCGTACAGCAGGTCCGGATCGACGAGTACGTTCAGTCTCTCGACATGAGCATCCAGCGCAGCAACCTGGCGATGGCTGCGTCCCCGGTGTCCTCGGCTCAGGATATGGCCAGCGGCACTGCGGCTCAAAGCAGCGAGCGAGAACTTCTGGCACGCCTGCGGCAAATCCGCGCCACAGGCCGCATCGTACTGGAATTCAAGTCCACAACCAGCGGCACAGGCAACATTCCCGATATCGCAATGGAGAACGGAGATCGCTTTGTGATTCCATCCACCCCGGCCAGCGTGAATGTGGTTGGCGCGGTCTACGATCAGAACTCCTTTCTGTATGCAACGGGGCGACGCGCCGGGACGTACCTCCAACTTGCCGGGGGACCGAACAGAGACGCCGACCGGAAGCATGAGTTCATCATCCGGGCCAGCGGAGACGTCATTAGCCGCGAAATGGACAAGGGGCTGTGGGGCAATGAGTTCAATAACCTGCGCATGAACCCGGGAGATACGATCGTGGTTCCGGATAAGACCTTCAAGCCGTCCGCAGTGCGCGGCGTGTTGGACTGGTCCAACATGTTCTCGCAATTCGCGCTGGGCGCCGCAGCATTAAGCATACTTAAATAGCAGGCGCTGGAGCGCTGTTCGCGCGCCAGTGCCGTGACCGTGTAGAAAGTGGTTTCCCAGGTGCCCAAAAGCGAGGCACCTGGGAAACCCATCTTCAGTGGTTGTTCTCACTTCTTCCGGTACCTGGGGCCACCCGCCTGTTCCCGCCCTATGCAGGCTGGGATGCGTTCCAGTTGCTCATCCCAGCGTATGCGCTGTCCTCTACTCCGGGTTATCGAACGCGATGTAATCCAACTGTCCGTTGCGCTCCATGGTGAAGACGACCGGATCTCCCGGCTTTAACCCGGCCAGCAGTTTGCGCAGGGTTTCCAGCGAGTCGAGCGGGGTTCGATTGAGGAGATGGAGTACGTCGCCGGGCTGCAGTCCGAAGAGCGAAGCATTGCCTCCGGCGGTCAGCGCCGTCACCAGGATGCCTCCCGGATTGCGCGTCTCAGGGATCAGCTGGGCGACTGAATTCGTAATCTGAATGCCGACTATCCCCAGCTTGGGAATGATGTTGTCGGCCGATTGGGTGGGATCGAGAATGCTCTCTGGATCGCGCTCGCGCTCGGTGACGGGGACGGTCACGCTAAGGACCTGCGCGCCACGCTGGATCTTGAACGCAAGGGTATCGCCGATCTTTTTCTGGAAGAGCAAAACGGAAAGGGCGCGAGGATCCTCAAACAGCTTGCCATCAACGCCCAGCAGAACATCTCCGGGGCGCAGGCCGGAGTGGTCGGCAGAGGAAGCTGGCACGACGTCTTCGAGGATGATTCCGGTCTGCTGAGCAAGGCCGAGTCCGTTGGCGAGCGTGGGCGTAATCTCACGGGCGGAAATGCCGATGGCTCCACGGCGCACGTGTCCCTGCTGGCGCAACTGCTCATAGATAAAGCGGATCATGTTCGAGGGAATGGAAAAGCCCACCCCCTCGCTGCCGCCCGACTGCGAGACAATCATGGTGTTCATGCCGATGACTTCGCCTCGGATGTCGACCAGCGGCCCGCCGGAGTTGCCGGGATTGATGGCTGCGTCCGTCTGCAGATACACCACAGGAGTCGAAGTGTTGAGTTGGCGCTGGGTGGCGCTGACCACGCCCATGGTCACGGTGTTCTCAAGGCCGAGCGGGCTGCCAAACGCAAGGGCAAGCTGGCCGACATGCACCTGGTCGGAGTCCGCCAGTTGGAGCGCCGGCAGATCGGTGGCTTCCACCTTGAGCAGCGCAATATCGGTGAGGGTGTCGCGGCCCACAATCCTGGCCACAAAGCGCTGCGCATCTTCCCTGCCGCCAGGCAGCCTGTTGCGATGGCGGAATACCAGAACCGAGACGGAGGTCGCGTGCTCGACGACGTGTGCATTGGTCAGGATGTATCCCGCCGGATCGACGACGATGCCGGAACCCACTCCCTGCTCTTGTGCAATATAGGTCGTCTGCCGCGTGTTGGGGTCCTGCACGGTGGTCAGGCCGCTGACTTCGATGGTCACCACGGCAGGCCCCACGTGTTCGGCCAGCACCTGCAGATCCTCATCGAGCGCGAGCAGGCCGTGCCGCACGGGAGACGGGGCGGCGACCTGCTCCACGGGACCGGAAACCTGCGCGGCTGCAAACACCGCGCCCAAAACCATCACACAAAACACCGGAAAACCAGCGGCCAGGGAACGGCGCACGGCAACCTCTTTCTCTAACGCACGAGGAATCGTGCAATATCCAATTATCGTTGATTCTCATCTGCATCGGAGAAAACCGAGATCGAATCTCATGCTGATACAACTGTGAGATGGAGTCTTCCAATAGTTGTTGCAGCAACGATTTCGCCGAGGTCCGATGAAGACCGGGCGATGACGGCGGGACAAGCCGGCGGATAAATTGTTGAAAGCAAGGAGGGGAACGGATTGACGCTGAGCGTTCAAGAGCAATTCGGGCAGATTGATATCTACGTGTTCGATCAGATTCTGCGGGGAAACATTGCGCCTGGCATGCGTGTACTCGATGCCGGATGCGGCTACGGGCGGAACCTCGTGCATTTGTTGCGCGAAGGATGCGAAGTGTTTGCCCTGGACGAGGATGCCGAAGGGGTTGAGCACGTGCGCCGGCTGTCTGCGTCGTTAATGACCGGATTGCCCTCAAAGAACTTCCAGGTGGGATCCATCGAAAGGATGCCGTTTCCCAGTGGGTTTGCGGATGTGGTGATCTCGAACGCGGTGCTTCACTTTGCACGGGACGATATGCACTTCCGGACGATGCTGGCAGAACTTTGGCGAGTGTTACGGCCGGGAGGGATGCTGTTCTGCCGATTGGGTTCGAGGATTGGAATGGATTTCGAGTGGGTGCAGGGCAATCGATTCATCATCGGGGACGGATCGGAGTGGTTCCTGGTGGACGAGAAGATGCTTCTGGATTTGGCGGAGGAAATGAACGCTGTGCTGGTGGATCCGCTGAAAACGACGATCGTGCAGGATCTTCGCTGCATGACGACCTGGGTATTGAGAAAGCGAAGAGGGTAGAGCGATGTTGGGGCTGCCCCTACCTGCGGGGTAATCAAAGTGAGCAAGAAGCTGCCACGAAGTCTTAACCTAGCTCCTATGCAGTGAGCCCCCCATCACCGATACCGCGGCATCCCCCTCAGAACCTCAGTGAGGCATTAAAGCGGAAATCTCTGGCGCCGCCGGACGTCGAGGTCGACTTACCAAACAAGGGAGAATTCAGACTCCCCTGGGGCGTGCTCAAATTAGGGTGATTGAGCAGGTTATCTCCGTCAGCAGAGAAGTTCATCGAAGGCTTCCAATGTTTGCCGGGATAATCCAGGAAGTGCAAGGGAATCTGGCGAGAGATCGACATGTTCAGCATCACGAACATGGGGCCATTTGCGAAGTTCACTGGGATGCGCTTCTGATTCGCTCCAGGATTCGTTTCGAAATTCCCATACCTGGTCTTAACTACTGTCGGGCTGTTCAGGTTCGTCGCAAAGGCCGGCCTATCGTTATAAACCGTGTCGCCATTCAGATCCTCACCCAGAGTGATGTTCAACGGCGTTCCTGGATTGAAGCCCAGATTCGGCGCGATCGAACCGATCTTGGGAACTTCAATCGAACTCCAGAAATGTCCATAGGGCTTTTTCGACACCAAACGCCCATAATCATCCTTCAACGAATACGGGTTGGACGGGGGACCGTAGTTATCCCCTTCGGCGAAATTGGCTCCGACACCGCCGCCGATGGAAACATGTTTTGTCACAGGCCCCATGTAACTGACGCTGACTTCACTCCCCTTGTTCATGTCCTCGGACTCATACTGAAACATATTCTCGAGGGTTCCCAAAGGTCTGATGCCGCTTCCCGGATCATTTGGGTTGTAGGTGCCGGGAAGAGGAGCATTCACATTCCGCTGATCGTACTGACGTTGACCGAGCGAATGGTAAAACATCACGTAGAGGCGGCCTTGCTTCCCGATCCTTCGGGACAGGTTGGCATTTTCCCTCGTCATATAGGAAGCATGCAACTTTGAGCTATATCCGTACGAAGACGGGGTGCCACCTGATTCTCCTTCCAGATTCTGCGGAATTGTCGGAAAGAAATCCGGATTTATGTAGGTATACTGCGCGGTCTTGTTTGACTGATACCGTGCCACGGACGTGACAGATGAGAGAGGCAGTCGCCCATAAAACATGCCCAAACTCACTTGCAGCGAAGTTCGAGCCGGCTCTTTTGCATTTCCGTCGATTCCCCAGGTGAGCGCGAAACGCGGAGCGAAGTTGACTCCCGGAAGGGTCTTCTGCGCCTCTATGCGGAGGCCATAGCTGATCCCGACGTTGCGGAGTACATCGACATTGTCCTGCACGAAGCCTGCGATATCCGGCTCCGATGCCGACAAGGTATTCTGTCCGCTGGTGATCTGGAACTGGCTCGCGCCGCCTCCATCTGCGCGAATCTGGGTTGCAATTGATCCGGCAGCGATTCCCTGCATGGTGATCTGGTAGGCATTCAAAGAGGAGAAGGTGAAGGTTCCGTTGAAGTTATTGGCCATGGTACCGTCATTTGCGTAATCGTGAGCTTCAGCCCCGATCGACAGCATGTGCTGATTCACTGTGCAACGCAGCACATCCTTGATGGTAAAGTCATGCCTTCCCAAAGTGCTGCTGCCTATCGAATTGCCGCCGCCGGTAAATGCTCCGGTAACAACGATCTCCGGATCTTGAGTTAGCGAAAGCTGCCTGGTTGTCCCATTGTTGTAAGCAAACAGGAATTCGTTATTCATGTTCGCGGCGAAAGTGTGGTTGTACGTGAACCTGGATGTGTACGCTGTTTGCCTTTGGGTGTAGGAATGCCCGGCAAGACTCAAGTCTCCGACCCCGAGGTTATTCCCCGTGTTCAGCCGCGTACTGAAATAGCCCGTAGCGTTGTCCCGTTCGCCAAGGGAGACGGCAGGAGTGATCTCGAAACTCACCCCGTGCGTTCCCGAAGAGATGGCGTCCCTGAAGTTGATCTCTTCGAGAGATGAGTTCAATACCTGGGCGTTCACGATGCTGCCGGTATTGCTATAGGATCGGCCCAATGTCCATCCATAGGACAACTTCTTTCCCAGATGCCCGTGAAGGGAGGCGCGTCCGAACACCTCGTCATACGGAGCCTTCTCCGGAGCAAATGGGTCTTGCGCTGAGAAGGCCGTTGTCGTACCCCTCGCCATCAGGGACCCGCCAAACTTTACCTGGGATGGATCGGTGAAGATGTCCACCATGAATGCCCATGTACCCGCATACTCTGCTGAGAATATCCCGGTTGAAATGCGGACAGATCGAATAAGATCTTTCGACGGGAGGCTGCTCACGTCAATCTCGATTCCATTCAGCCGGTAGACCGCATCCGGGCCGACCATGGCCTGGAGTTGCGTCTGAAAAGTGTCCGGATCGTCGGACATCTGGTCAAGGGTTTTCTGACTGAGGTAGTTTTCCTGAATTGAGGATCCCTTGGCATCGTCCGAACCGCCGACATTCACTTCTTCCTGATAAACAGGCAGAGACAGGACAATTGTGAGGTTGGCCTGTCCCCGCAACGATACTTCGACCTTGTCCCTGTGATAGACCGCAAAGCCTTCCTTCTTCACATCCAGTGTGTAGGTTCCCGGGGGAACCGTCTCTGAGGCGAAGATGCCATTCACGTCTGTCTGTAACAGGATGGGCTTCGCAGCTCTTCGGTATAACTCAACGTCGGCCTGCGCGACGACGGAATGATCGAGATCGAATACTGTTCCCCGAATACTTGCCGTCTGTGCAACTGCCGAACAGCACGGCCCGAATACGACAAAAGCAATGGCAAGGAATGTATAGCACCAAGACTTTGGAAAATTCTTCATTTTACTGATTGCCTTCACTAAGCTTTATGTCCGTCTCGCACAACTCGGCTCACATGGTGCGCGAAATGAGTTGCAGAAGTCAGGCATGCGTTGATGTTATATCGTCCATCCAGTCTACTCTCGCTACCTGGCGGGCTTCAACAGAAGTGACAGGCAGTGGGGTACAGGCCAACGAGACTCAGCCCAAGTGCCCGAGTCAAAGAGCGTTTGATTGAAAGCTGAAGGATGAAGCGCATGCGTATTGTCACAGGACGGCGCCGATGTCGGCGAGATTTGAGAACGATGCTGCAGAAGCAGCCGGGAGCAGTTTCTCGACGGGATGAACGAGGCTGTTCCTAGACGCGTTTGCCGCCGCGGGTCGAGTCTTATTCGAAGGCAGACAATGGCCGCCGCCCGGTGAACTTTTCGTAAATGTGCATCTTCTTCGATCGCTACGCCAGAGACTTGGCAAGGTAGCAATCTCGCTGGAAGCTGCTTCATGATCTTCTGAGAACAATCATGAAGCAGGCAATGCGAACGAAGGTTTCGTCGATGTAGAGTGAGCGGTTGTAGCGGACTTATTCCATGTTCATGCCGCTTTGAGCAGGTTACTGTGTCAGTTGACTGTGAGCAAGAGGGTAGTGGACTGTTGCAGAGATCCTGACGTGGCGGTTACGGTAATCATGGCCGTGGTTGCTGTGGGGGAGTGTGGCGTTGACTGCGCGCCGCAGCCGTTGAGCAGGCTCAGCCCGATTATGCTGACCGTCAACAGCAACAGCATCTGCATACGGCGCCGCTTCTTCCATCCAAAGCAGCACAAAAGAGCCGCCAGGGCCGCCTCTGGAAACAGCGGGCGTCCTCCGTGGCCAAGAGTCGAAGCTGATGTAGAGGAGGCGGTTAGCGTGAGAGTTGACTGCACACTGCCGTTTGCTTTGGGAGTGATCGAAGTGGGCGAGAGCGTCGCGGTGACGCCCGCAGGCAGGCCGGAAACGCTCAGACTCACTGCGGAATTGAAGCTGTTTGTGCTGGTGATCGTGATCGTGCTGGTTCCACTGCTGCCTTGGTCTATGGTCAACGCAGCCGGAGAAGCTCCGAGAGTGAAGCTCGGCGTGGCGTTCACCGTGAGGACGATGGTGGTGGTTGCGGACAGGCTTCCGGAAGTCCCGGTGATGGTCACCGTCGCTGTTCCGGAAGTGGCTGAATCGCTCGCGGTAAGCGTCAATACGCTGGTTTCAGTTGTGGGGTTTGAACCAAACATCGCGGTCACGCCGCTGGGCAGGCCAGTGGCGGCGAGCGCTACGCTGCCGGTAAATCCGTTGGCGGGGGCGACCGTGATGGTGCTCGCTGCGCTGCCGCCGTGAGCCAGATTTAGTGTGCTGGTCGAATTGGAGAGCGTGAAGCTGGGTGAAACGCTGGTCGTTCCCCCAGTCAGAGTCAACGCAAAAGCAATCGTTTGCAAGTTTTGAGCGGCATTGGTAATGGCAATACTTTTCGCTATTCTGGTGACATCCAGGGGGTAGGTGTAGGCATAGAGATTGCAGGTGGCTGCAGTGTTGAGGGTGCCGTCGCTGTTGATCCGTGACATGGATGCCACGGCGATTGTCTCGTACGTATTGTTCTGGAAATTGCACCAGTCGCTGAAAGTCTGCGTGAAGACAGTGGGCACTCCGGCGGTGTAATTGATAGTAACTGTCGCACTTCCCCCGCCCTGAACGCCAGCGCCCAGCAGCGTCATGGTGGAATAGGCGGCCTGTTGGCCGGCGGGCAGGGTAACGACCACGCCCGGATTGAGATCGATTGCGTCCAGGATGCAGCGGGTCGTGCAGTCGACCGTATTGACGGTTCCAAAGTCGAACACAGAGCCATTGAAGGTCAGTGTCGGGGGCTGGCTCGACGACAGGCCCAATTGTTGCGACGAAAAAGCATCGGAGCACCCATTGGAAAGCGTGCAGGCATCTCCCCCGCCGTCCATCCCCGAGGGCGCACTAAACGTTGTCCCGTTAGAGAATAGGCCGCCCAGGTTGTATTGGCCCGTCAGGCTGACCTGCGTTCCCACGTCTTGCGCTGTCAAAGTGGCGGCAAGCACCACCACGTTGGAGTTGTTGGGCAAGGTCAAGCTGGCTACCGTCTTGGCGCTGTTCAGGGCAAAGAAGTAGGCATACAGATTTCGCTGGCCGCTCACCTTGGTGTTGTTGTTGGCATCGACGTAGGTCATTGCGACCGCTTCCGACTGGTTAGCGAAGCCTCCTAGGCCGCTGGCCCAATCGCCAAAGCCCTGCGTAAACGTGGAGGTTGTGCCATCGGTGTAGGTTACGGCGAACAGCTGCGCGGCTTGGTGGCCGTTCACGCCGGTGCCCAGAAGTTGCAACGTAGTGAATTGTCCGGCAGGCAGGTTGATGGTTTGGCCGCTGCCTTGAACGGCATCCGGCGCATTCGCGGGGCCAAAGTTGAACTGAACGCCATTGAGGATGCGATTGGCGGTCAAAAGCTCTGACGAGTACGCGTTGCCGTCCCCGTCCAGGCCATTGGTCGCGGAGGTTGCGCCGTCGGTGTAGATCCCGTTCAGGTTGTAGGCCGAGGCCAGATTTACAGGTATTCCTGAGCCGCCCGTGCCGGTGGCTGCGCTGACCACGATGGTGGGTTGCGTGGTTTGCGCTGCAATGCCCGATGTTCCCGTGACTGCGAACTGCAAGCCCGTGGTTGTCTGTGCGCTGCCGGCAGCCGTAAGCGTCATGGTGCTTGTGCCGGAGGAGCTGGCGGGATTGAAAGAGGCGCTCACGCCGTTGGGCAGGCCACTCACCGAGAAGGTCGCATCTCCGCCAAAGCCGTTTTCGGGAGTTACCGCGAGTGTGCTGGTTGTGGTTGCTTTCTGATTGAGGTAAATGGTGTTCGGCGACGATGAAAGCCCGAAACCCGGCGTCGCAATGGTCACATAAGCCGGTTGAGTCAGAACGCCGGTCGCGGCGCTGGTGCCGGTGACTACGACCTGGAAATTCGCTGGGGTGGGGCCGGTTATCGAAATGGTCAAGGTCGAGGAACCAGACCCCGTGACCGTGGCAGGACTGAAGCTGGCAGTCACGCCGGACGACGGGCCGACGAGGACCGCGGAGAGGGTGACGGCTCCGGCGAAGCCGTTGCCGGAAGTGAGTTGAATCGTGCTCGTCCCACTGCCTTCCGTCGGGATGGCTACCGTGCTCGGCGTTGCCGACAAGGTGTAATACGGCGCCGAAGACACCGGCGTCAGGGCGTCGATCAGGCCCTGACCGTTTGGGCTACCCCAGCCGGTCGCCAGATCGTAGCCCGCAATGGCATTGTACGAAGTGGGTCCCTGATTGGCATTATTCCCGGAAGTAATGTCGTGAAAGTCGGTGTTGTAGCTCGTTCCCAAGCCAATGGGGTAAATGATGGGGTTGAGGAAGCCGACAGAGGGTTGGTTGTGCATGGCTGCCTGCTGATTGACCAGAGCCATGAACCCGGCCCAGCGCGGCGCGGCAAGACTGGTTCCTCCAATGCCCTCGTGGCACGCACTACTGGAGCACCAGTAGCTGTCGGTGTTCCCGTCCGCGGAGACATCGGGGATATTGCGCAGCGTGGTCGAGCCATCGTTTGACGAGCTGATCACCCCCGGAAGCCGCTGATAGCTGGGAATAGCGAGGTCGTTGGTGTCGATTCCACCGCCGCTGCCGATCCAGGCGCTCTCCGACGCCCATGGACCGCCCGCGCCACTCGTAGTCAGGTCCGTGCCGCCGACTCCAGTGACGTAGGGATCATCCGCCGGGTAGAATCCAGGGTTGGTTGCTGCGTTATAGGCGCCACTGTCGCCGGAGGCCATGAACAGGCTCTGCCCTTGTGCCGCCATCTCCTGGAAGATGGGCTCGTCGGTGGAAGGATCGGCTGGCAGCCAAAGGACCGAAGCGCTCATCTGCTTGGCGATATTTGCCGAAGCCGCGGCGTTGAAGGTGTCCGCATCGCTGTTTCCGAAGTATTCAACGATGTTGGCGCCGGGCGCCATGGAAAGCGCCTGTTGGATATCGACAGCCGGCTCGCCGTCATCGCAATTGTTTGGACAGGAGCTTACGGTGCCGTCGGTCGAGTAGTCCGTGACCTGACTGGGATTGAACGTCTGGCCAATGGCGCTGAAGTACATTTCAATGTCGCTGAGGTTGTAGTTCAACCCAAACAGGCCGACCGTTTGGCCCGTGCCGGCGAGCGCGGATCCGCCGTAATAAGCGGCCCTGATGTCGCTGCCAAGGAAAGTGCCACCCGGACCTGATCCAGCGGTATTCATTCTCGTGATTTCAGCCGCACTTGCATACCGCAACTGGGGGCGCGGCGGGGAAAAGTCGTCCAATCCCGCGATGTGCCAGAGCCTCACATTCAGGTCAGCCGCCGGTTCCCGATCAGGCGCATAAAACGTCCGATCTTCGGTGGGGTGCAGATAAATGCCCATGGTCACATGAAAGGCCAGATTGATGTCGGAAACCGAGCCCTCGACATCCACGAGCATGCGATTGACGGGAGTGGCGACGATCGTCATGTTATGACTTTTGGCAAACCTGACCACACTGTCATAATCCGCCTGGGACGGTCCGAACCTTTCCGTGAATTGCGGCACCGAAAGGAACTGGCGATAGGTTGGACTTTGCGGGTCGTAGATCTGCTTCAGAAATGCGTCCAAACCCGCTTGGTCGCGCAGTGGAAGCATGATAGCCAGCTTCAATCGCCGGGTTTCAGGAAGCAGACCGATGAGTTTCGCCTGCTTGTTCACGACTGCCTGACGCATATGATGTGTCGACAGTAATTGTTGTTGCGCCGGCGCCGGGAAGGCCAACAAGGAAGCCAAGGCCAAACTCAAGGCCATGGCCGGTTTTGTGACGCCTGAAGGTACAAGAAAAGTCCGCAACACTCTCATTCAGGTTTTCCTTCTCCAATGCAGTGAGGCTGACTTCTAGCGGCCAGGGCGGAAGTTGAATATCGTTGAATAGTTATTGATAGGGGGCTTGTCCCGTTTTCGCGCGGAATATACGCCACAATTATGGTATCGATTCCATCGCGAGCCATATTAGCTGCGAAACGCGATCCTTGTCAAGACGAAGCCTGTCCCAGGAGGCTTGCCCATTTTAAGGGTATATGGAATGTCGTGCGGTTCGGTGCTGACCTCGCCATCATTCCGTCAGGACAGCTGGCTGAACGACCGAGACTCCGTCCACTTGCTCGCGATATCGGTGACGCACGACGGATCCAAGTTGTCAGAGGCCGGTGAGGGCCAAACTTGCGAGCCGCATGGTCTCCATGTCTCAGCAATTGCCAATTTGCACTCAAGTCAAGACTGGAATCACTCTTCCTGAGGACAAGAAAACAGGAAGATATTATACATCGTCATTCTCGCCCGCGCCGCATCGACCTATTTCGCAATGTCGCGTCTCAGAAAGTTCGTGCCTCAGAACGATTGGCCGATTATCGCACTGTTGTCATCAATTGAGGCCAGCCTTCCTGCCTGTGCTGTTCTCTTCGATCTGATTTTGTTCTGGTTGGGGGTCCTCGTCAAATTTTATTTTAGCGTCCACTCCTTGCTCATTTTTCAAATCTTTCCAAATCTCTAAGCGTAATGCTCCGCGCCACATGCAAGGAAAAAATCCTGCCAAATCGAAGTGTTTCATTGCGAAGTCGAGAGCCGCCTTCAAGAAGCTATGCCCCGGATTCCTTGACAAGAGACGATGTTCGAGCAGAGGATACCCCATCTGTGGAAACGCTACCATGTTGGGCTGAAAACGTTACCAAGATGGCAGCCTTTTCCAGATGCGGGTACGGATTTTACAAAATCCGCGCCTGAAAAACATTCGGAGGCAACACATGCACAAAAACTTTGTACCATTATGGCGAATGATCGGACTGTGTCTATTGGTCTTGTCATTTGCCGCTCTGACAAGCCGCGCGCAGGAGTTTCGTGGCACGTTGGTTGGCCACGTCACCGATTCGTCGGGTGCCGCTGTCACGGGAGCTACCATCACGGCGACAGGCCCTCAGCAGAACTTTAAGGTCACCTCGAACCAGACCGGTGACTTCATCATTCCTTTTGTTTCCCCGGCCACCTACACCCTGACCGCCGAACAAAATGGCTTCAAAAAAGAGGTTCGCGCTGATATCCCTGTCGACATCAGCTCGCGCGTCAAGGTGGATTTCGTTCTGCAAGTGGGAGCGCAGACCGAGTCCGTTACTGTAGAAGCGGGCGGAGCCATACAACTCGACACGGAAAGTGCTTCGGGCGGTACGGTGATGGATCCGGAAAAGACCCAGGGCCTGCCCAACTCAGGCCGCATGATCTATAACCTGATCGGCCTCACGGCCGGTGCCCAGTTCACACAGACCCAGTTCGGCGCCAACGGATTTTCCGGTACGCGCGCGTGGGACGAAAACAACGCGTACTCCCTCAATGGCGTCAACGGCAACATGAACAACTTCTCGCTGAACGGCGCTCCGATCTCGACGCCGAACGGCGGCGGCAACGGTACCTGGAATATTTCGCCCGCCATCGATTCCATCGAAGAGTTCAAAGTCATGATGAACAACTACGACTCACAGTACGGCCGCTATGCCGGTGGTACCGTGAACACCGTGTTGAAGAGCGGTTCGCGCATCTATCACGGATCTGCTTCTGACAACTGGCGCAACTCCGTTTTCGATGCGAACACTTTTGACCGCAACCAGATTAACGCGCCTCGCCTCTTCCACAACGAACACCAGTTCGATATAACCTTTGGTGGCCCGGTGATTCCCCACCATGACAAGTTGTATTTCTTCTTCAGCTTTGAAGGCTATCGTCAGGTGCAGCCTGCCGGTATTGTGACGAGCGTTCCGACTGCCGATACCCTGCCCGGTTCGGGCCCCAACGGTGGCGTCGATCTGACCGGCATCCTGACCTACAGGAACGAAATCGGACCGACTGCGCAGGATCCGACTCGCACGATCGGTATCTATAGCCCGAATCAGCCTCTCACTTGTATCGATGGCACGCCCGCGGCCTGCAATAAGTGGGAACGTCAGCCTTATGCCGGCAACGTCATTCCGGCGAGCGAAATCACGCCGATTGCCAGCAAGATTATGGCCTTGTTCCCCAAGCCGAATTTGCCTGGCTATGCAAACAACTACGCTTATTCCGGCGACAGCACGCATAAGTACAACCAGCCCATCGCCAGTGTTGACTACAACTTTACACAAGACACCAAGGTGAAGTTTACGTTCGCCTGGTGGTCTGGCTTGGAATACCGGAATGGCAGCGGCTTCCCTGGCCCAGCCGCGAACGGCAACATCAACAACTACCGTTCTGACGTGGCTCCGGTTGTCGACTTCACCCATAACTTCAATCCCAAGCTCTTCGGCGATCTTCGCCTGGGCTTCAACCGCACTTGGGACCTCGGACCGAGCGGCGCAGTCGCGGCTGGTCTGGCCACACTGACGCCTGGCGATGTAGGCCTGACGATGCCCGCCACGGGCACCACAAAGCGCAATTTCGCGCCTACCTTCAAGCTTGACAACTACAACCAGTTGGTCGGCAACACCGGCGATCCGTCGATGTTTGAAACCTATGACCTGGCTCCGTCGCTGACGCATGTGATCGGCCGCCACAACCTGCACTATGGCTTGGAATACATGCTGTTCCACGTTGCCAACTCAGGCGTGGGCAACGCCAACGGAAACTTCAACTTCGGAACCGGATACACCTGGGAGAATCCCGCCCACGGCAACAATACCGGTAACGACATCGCTGACACCCTGTTGGGTTATCCGGACGGCGGCAGCGTTGAAACCAAGTACAACACTTACAAGTCGTACGACTACTATGCCGGTTTCTTCCAGGACGATTGGAAGGTGACTTCTCGTCTGGCCTTCAACCTCGGCCTGCGCTGGGATACGGAAACCTCTCCCACCGACCGCAACAACTATTTGATGGCAGGCCTCTGCTTGACCTGCACCAACTCGATTAGCAGTAAGATTGCCTACCCAGCGGGATTGCCGAACGGCGCCTCCATGGTTAGCTCGATCTTGGGTGTTGCGCAGTTCTCCAGCAGCAAACTAACTCCGTACGCGGACACCTGGGGTGCTCTGCAGCCCAAGTTCGGCTTCACCTATGCCATTACACCCAAGATAGTGGTGCGTGGCGGATACGGCTTGCAGTCCGGCGAGGGTATCGAACTGGGCGGCGCTTCCGCGTGGGACCAGGGGACCAACTACAACGCCCAGATCAACACCGAAATCTGGCAGCCTTCACAGGCATTCAAGACTGGCAGTCCTTACCCGAACGGCCTGACCCCGGTTCTGGGCACCTCGCAGGGCGATCAGACTCTGTTGGGTGAGGGCATCGGGATCGATCAGCGTGACCGCAAGCTGATGCATACGCATCAGTATTCCCTCGGCATCCAGGCCCAGCTCCCCTTCGGTATCATTGGAGAATTGGGATACGCGGGTGTCATCACCACCAATATGCGTACCTCGCGCCAGTATGATGGCCTGAGCGACGCCGATGTGGCCAAGACTCTGCAGATCGGCCCCAACTATCTGGATCAGCAGGTTGCCAACCCGTTCTACGGCGTTATGCCCAACACGGTGAGCATGGGCGCCAATCCGACAATCGCAGCCAAGCTCCTGATGGTTCCTTATCCGGAGTTCAACGGCAATGTCTACATTTACACTCATGCCAACGGCTGGAACGACTACGACTCGATGATCGCCAAAGCCGAAAAGCGCATGTCCAACGGCGGCAGCCTGAGCCGTGGATTGAGTTTCCTTTCGTCCTTTACCTGGGCCAAGCAGTTTAATGCGCAGGGCTATCTCAACAACAGCGGAGCGTGGAAGGTTGATGCCGACACGCCTTACAGGCAAGAGGATGGCGGCGGCAACGCTCCTACGTGGCAGCTCTCCTTCAGCGGCCTTTACGGTCTTCCTGTAGGTAAGGGTGGCACGGTGCTGAGCAACGCACACGGCTTGGTGGGTGAAGCGGTCAACGATTGGCAGTTGGGCTGGGTCTTCCAGAACCGCGCAGGTACGTCAACAGGGTTCCCGAACGGCCAGCCCTTCAATTGCGGCACCTACGACCCCAAGCCGGCTCACAAGAGCTGGTCAACCTACATGAACAACGCTCAGACAACCTGCTGGGCCAATTCGCCGGAATACTGGGTGACCCCCTTCGGCACGACCAATACGAAGGTCCGCAACCCCTGGGCTCAGCAGTCGGCCCTAAGCATGCAAAAGAAGTTCGCCCTGAAGGATCAGCTCAACTTGCTCTTCAAGGCGGAAGCTTTCAACGTGACCAACACCGTGATCTTTGGCGGTCCTGATACGGGCAACCCGCAGAACGCGCTCTCTCGCGTTCAGAGCGTGGCAAATCCCAACCAGCCTGGCGCATGGTCTGGCTACGGTACGGTGGGTTCCTCACAGCAGAACTTCCCGCGCATGATGCAGTTCACGCTGAAATTGGAGTTCTAACCGCCGCTTCATCTCGGCTAAACCTGAAAAGGGGTGCGTACAGCACCCCTTTTCAGCAGTTTTCTGCCTACCCAAAAGGCAAAGGAGAAAAGGATGTCAACAAAGCTCTTTAGCTGGGGTGCTTTGTTCTGTGGACTTTGCGTTCTTGTTCTGTCTGCCTGTGGTGGTGGTTCTAAAGGCACTACGACTACCACGACTTCAACTCCCAGCTATTCCCAACAAGCGGCGTACGGTGTCCAAACGCTGCAAGATTCGTACGTACAGAGTTCTGGGCTCTATCAAACCCCCACGGGCTGGTGGAACTCAGCCAATGCGATTACCGTGCTGGTGGATTACTCCAGGGCGACCAACACGACGCAGTATCTCAGCGCGGTTTCAAACACCTTTAGCAATGCAAACAAGGCAAACGGCAGCACAAATTTCATTACCGACTCCAATGACGACGAGGCTTGGTGGGCGCTTGCTTGGATGGATGCTTACGATCTGACCCAGAATCCAAGCTACCTCGCCATGGCGCAGACCATATTTGCAGATATGACAACGCAGTGGGATACGACCACATGCGGAGGCGGGGTCTGGTGGAGCAAGAACCTAACCACGTCGGCATACAAAAACGCGATCACCAATGAACTGTTTCTTGATCTTGCCGCCGGACTAGCCAACCGGGCCACAGATCCGACTCAGAAGGCGCAATATCTCGCATGGGCGCAAAAAGAGTGGACGTGGTTCAACACCTCCGGCATGATCAACTCGCAAAACCTGGTCAATGACGGTCTAAACGCGACCAATCCAAAAGTTTGCACAAACAACACCCAGACGACCTGGACATATAATCAGGGAGTTATCCTTGGTGGCTTGGTAGAACTCTACAACGCCGACAAGGACCCGACGTTGTTGCCCATCGCGCAAAATATTGCCAGCGCAGCCATGACGAACCTGGTTACCGCCAGTGGCGTTCTCCATGAGCCCACTTTGACTGGCCCCGACGGGCCACAGTTCAAGGGCATCTTTATCCGGAATCTCGTCAAACTGAACGGCGCGGCACCCAGCGCGCAATACAAGACATTTGTGGACACCAATGCCGGCAGCATCTGGAAAAACGATCAAGGCGCCAACTATCAGTTTGGCGGAGTCTGGGAAGGGGCGTACGACACTGGCGACGGCACTCGCCAAACCTCGGCGCTGGATGCGCTTATTGGCGCCACGGAAATGCAGTAAGGAGATTCAGTGCATGCGGTCGGTAGCGCAGAGGCTGGTTTCACCCTGTTGCGGTTTCGGAGGCCTCGAAAAGGTGCAGTTGCTGCGATTTAAGCTTGCTTTGCTCCAGGTGGAGATTCTGGCCTTCGGATAACGCGATAACCGGGATGTCGCTCTTCTGTGGTGAAGCCTCTCGATACCGCCGAACAATAACGAATGCATCGAACAGCAGGAGGATTGTACAGATAGCCCAAGCAGGCCATCGTACATGCCAATCTCCATGGCGGGTCGGTCTCGGATGTTTACAGCTGATCCCGTGATTGCTCATATAAGTGATCCTCAAGGGTTACTGACGGCAAAAACAGTCATTGCGCTGGCAGGCCTACGGCTTTCTTCAAGCGTCGAGGACAGCCCGATAAGCCGTGCCGTGGCAAGGACGAGCGGAACATAGTTTCTGGTTTCGAGTGGTAGCATCCGCAGCCTGGTCAATTGATCAAAGTCCTGGGTGTGAGCTTTGAGGATTGCGGAGCCAAGGTTGGCTTCACCTGTGTTGTAGGCAGCTAACGCAAGTTTCCAATCGCCAAATTCTGCATAAAGGTCGTGCAGGTATTGTGCGGCAGCATCGGTTGCACTGAAAAGATCAAGGCGGTCATCCCGAATCTCATCCACGCGCAATCCGTAGCGGCGCGCAGTATCCGGCATTAGTTGCCAAAGACCGCGCGCCCCTTTCGGCGAAAGCGCGTCAACACGTCCACCGCTTTCGACGAGGATTACAGCAGCCAAGTCAGCGGGGATGCCGTGCCTTCTCAGGATGGGATCGACAACGGGACGTAAAAGGCTCAGGCGCATCGCTCCGGCACTCTGGCCACCGTCGCCCGATACCCGACTTCGCTGGTCATTATGTATGGGAACGCTGATGTCTGCCGTCTTGTTGACGTTTGTCTGGCCGGTCGTTGGGGGCGCGGGCTGAGCCCCGGAAGCCACAATCGTATCCGCTGCCCTGGCTAACGAAGTGTCGAATTCGGCAAAGGGTTGGCTAAGGCCGGAAGGGGCCTTTTGTGAGTGTGAGTCCTCCTGGCTCCAGAGATAGGAAGAAACGACCGAGAGCGCGATTCCGACCAGGCCGATTCCCCAGACTGCACTTGGTCTCAAAACCATCCAGTTAGACATGCACCGCCTCCGTAGACTGGCTGGCTTCACGCTTGAGCGCAGGTTTGACTTCCCAGTTCCACTTCCAGATCGCGAAGATCGGCGGGTAGACGACCAGCTCCATGAGAAACGACGTAACAATGCCGCCGAGCATGGGCGCCGCAATGCGCTTCATGACATCCGCTCCAGAACCCGTAGACCACATGATGGGTAGTAGCCCGAACAGCATGCACGAAACGGTCATGACCTTGGGCCGCAGCCGCTTTACCGCACCGTGCACGATTGCTTCGCGCAAATCGTCCCACGAGTGAATGCCGCCCTTTTTCAACGCTTCGTGGTAGGCCAGGTCGAGATAAAGAAGCATGAAGACGGCAGTCTCGGCATCGACACCGAGCAACGCAATGAGGCCAACCCACACGGCGATGCTCATGTTGTAGTGCAGCAGGTACAGAAACCAGATTGCACCGATAGCTGAGAAGGGCACGGCCAAAAGAATAATCATGGTCTTGATGGCCGAACCTGTATTGAAGTAGAGCAACAGGAAGACGATGAAGAGCGTTATGGGAACTACCAACTTCAGCCGCTGCGCCACTCGCTCCATGAATTCGTACTGTCCGCTCCACACAAGCTCGTAGCCGGCAGGGACTTTAACCCTGTCTGTCACGGCCTTCTTCGCGTCGCGCACGTAGCTGCCGATGTCTCGGCCGGACACATCGACGTAAACATAGCCGCTGAGCCTGCCGTTTTCGTCGCGAATCATTCCCGGCCCAGTTCTCATGCGGATATCCGCAATCTGGCCTAGCGGAATCTGTGCACCGGAAGGTGTTGCTACCAGCACGCGTTCGAGCGCGTCCACGTCGCTGCGGTAATCGCGCAGATAACGCACGTTAACCGAATACCGCTCGCGGCCTTCGACGGTTGTTGAGACCTGATCACCGCCAACCGCGGACATGAGAACACTCTCGGCATCGTCGATAGTCAGACCGTAACGGGCAAGTTGATCCCGCTTCAAATCGAAGTCAAGGAAGTATCCTCCGCTGGTGCGTTCCGCAAAGACGCTGGTGGTTCCAGGGACATCTTTCAGTGCCATCTCGATCTGCTCGCCGACCTGCTGAATCTGTCCAAGGTCGGAACCGAGCACCTTGATGCCGAGCGGAGTTCGGATGCCGGTGGTAAGCATGTCCGTGCGGGCCTTGATGGGCATGGTCCAGGCATTGGAGATGCCCGGTATCTGCAGTGCCTCATTCAGGCCACCCGGTCCGTAGGTCAACTCCTGGGTTGTTATGTGATCTGGCCAAAACCTTCGCAGGACAGTCTGTAGCCAATGTGGCGCTGACTTCGAGTACCAGCGATCCACCTTGGGCCACTGGTCCTGCGGCTTGAGAACGATGGTGGTTTCCATCATGGAATACGGCGCCGGATCGGTGGAACTCTCCGCCCGGCCAGCTTTCCCGAAGACACGTTCGACTTCAGGGAAGGCGCGGATGATCTTGTCCTGCGTTTCGAGTACGCGCTCCGCCTCGGTAACGGAGATGCCCGGCAGCGTTGACGGCATGTAGAGGAGCGTCCCTTCATCGAGCGGCGGCATGAACTCCGATCCGAGCTTGAAATAGACGGGAATGCTCAGCCCCATGACCAGCAAAGCACCGCAGATCGTCAGCCACTTGTGATCGAGCACAAACTCGACTACCGGGTGATAGACCTTCATCATCGGCTTGCTGATTGGATGGTTCTCCTCGCTGTGGATCTTCCCCACGAAGATTGCGTTGAATGTATTTGCAAGCCACCTGGGGCGGAATTGAAAGCCGTCCATGCGCGAGAATAGGAAGCGCATCGCTGCCGGAGCCAACGTAATTGCCAGCAATGCCGCAATTGCCATCGAGAAATTCTTGGTGAACGCGAGCGGTTTGAAGAGACGACCCTCCTGGCCTTCCAAAGTGAAGACCGGGAGAAAGCCAACGGCGATGACCAGCAAAGCAAAGAAGCTCGGCCCTCCGACTTCCTTCACAGCCGCGATTACGACAGCATGGGATGGGCCGGGCCGGCCTTCCGCCTCCCAGAGTTCGAGCTTCTTGTGCGTTTGCTCGACCATCACGACCGAGGCGTCAACCAGCGCGCCAATGGCTACGGCAAGGCCGCCCAGCGACATGATGTTTGCAGTCATCCCCATCAATTGCATCGGGATGAATGCAAGAATCACCGTGACGGGAATGGTGATGATCGGAACAATCGCACTCCGGAGGTCCCACAGGAAGATCATGATCACGATGCTGACAATGATCAGTTCTTCGATCAAAGTGTGCCGGAGGTTATCAACTGCCCGGTCGATCAACTCAGAGCGGTCATAGGTTGTCACCAGTTTGACGCCGGGAGGAAGCGTCGACTTCAGGTCGTTCAGTTTTTCCTTGGTACGTTCGATCACCTTCTGCGCATTTTCTCCGTAGCGCATGATGACCACGCCGCCGACAACTTCTCCTTTTCCGTCCAACTCTCCGACGCCTCTGCGCATGTCAGGCCCGAATGTCACTGTGGCCACGTCACGAACTAGAACGGGAGTTCCCGTCTGGGCGTTGTACATGATGACGGTCTTGCCGATGTCGTCGAGCGAGCGGATGTATCCACGGCCACGCACCATGTATTCGCGGCCAGTGAACTCGACCAATCGCCCGCCTACGTCGTTGTTGGACTTCCCGATTGCATCGCTCACGACATTGATGGGGATTTTGTAGGCGAGCAGTTTGTTGGGATCGACGTTCACTTGATACTGCCGAACGAAGCCGCCAATAGGAGCCACTTCAGCAACGCCAGGCACAGTCTGCAATGCGTAGCGAAGATACCAATCCTGATAGGACCGTAGTTGGTCGATGCTGTACTGCCCCGTCGTATCGACGAGGGCATACTGGTAGACCCATCCAACGGAGGTCACGTCCTTCGCCAGTTCGACGCTCACGCCCTTGGGGAGCTTCGGCGTTACGGAGTTCAAGTATTCCAGCGTCCGGGAACGCGCCCAGTAAATGTCCGTGCCTTCGTCGAAGATGATGTAGATGTAGGAAAAGCCGAAGTCAGAGAAGGCGCGAATGTCTTTGACCTTTGGCAGTCCAAGCAACGCGGACGCGATCGGATACGAGACCTGATCTTCCATGATGTCAGGGCTGCGATCCCACTTGGCATAGACGATCACCTGGGTATCTGACAAGTCAGGAATCGCATCGACCTTCGTATTCCTCATTGCGTTCCATCCAAGTACAATGGCTACCGCAACGAAGAGGAAGATCAGAAACCGGTTCTTGTCGCTGAAATCAATGATTCGGTTCATCATTGGAATTTCGCCTCGCTCATGAGTTGCCCAAACGAGATAACGGTGCCGCCGTTCGCCGCTGTAAAGTCCTCAGCTTGTTGGTTGGTCGCAAACGTCAAGGTCCCTGGCGAACAACGGTCGTACTCCATCGGCGCGCTTTCTTTCATCTCGTCCATGTGCATCCCGTTGTGTTCGCACGCCAATACGCGGCTTCCCTCGACGTACCATGCTTTTTCAGGAGACATTGCCTTCCCCGTGCTGTAGTCATGAACAGTGATCAGGCGCACGGGCTTGTGCTCCTGATTAGCTTCGGTAATGGCACAGCGGGGGCAGCAGACTTCTGCCCTCTTCCCATCGATCTCTGCAGTCACCTTCACGTTTGCATGCAAGGTACGCAAGCAGTAGCCGCAGGCGACCGGCGCTGGGTGAGCAATGTACCTGTACCATGCATAGGCACCGGCGTAGACAACAATCAGCAGAGTGACGGTAATTACAATACGTCGAGAGTTCACAGCCATCCTCCTCAGTGCGACATTCCGCTCATTGCGTTCTTGAGTCCGCTTTCAGAATCGATCAGGAAGTTTCCGGAGACGACGATTGTCTCGCCAGCCTTCAGCCCTGAAAGGATCACTGCGCTACCGTCAACCACAGGCCCAATTGTGACCGTTCGAGGTTCGAAGACTCCCCCTTCATGGACCACGAAGACATGTTGCTCAGTGCCCGAATTCAGAACCGCCTCCTGTGGCACCAGGATCTTCGTGCCGTAGTCCACGCGCAACTGGGCATCGGCGAACATCTGCGGCTTCAAAACGAAGCCTGGATTCGGAATCTGTATTCGAGCCTTGACGGTTCGTGTCTGCGGATCGACGGTGGGATAGATGTAGGAGATCTTTCCCGAGTACGTCTTGCCTGGGTAGTAGCTCAGAGTCAGGGTGACTCGCTGGCCAAGACGTACAAAGGGCACCTCGTACTCGTAGATGTCGGCGTCGGCCCATACCGTCGACAAATCCGAAACCGTGTAGAGTTCTGTGTCCGGCGTGACAGAAGTCTGCGGAAACACCTTGCGATCGGTCACGAAGCCGGTAATCGGCGAGTAAAACGTCAGGTCTTTGCTGACCTTGCCGGTCTCATCGAGTCCTTTGATCTGGTCATCCGATATATCCCACAACTTGAGCCGCTGCCTGGCTGACTGAAGAAGCGACTGTGATCCCTGGGAAATCTCCTGAAAGGGTGCGTTCGCGAGCGTCGCGTTCCCGCGCTTTGCGATGAGGTATTCTTCTTGCGTCGAAACCAGGTCGGGGCTGTAGAGCGTGAAGAGCGGCTGTCCCTTCTTGACAAGCTGCCCGACAAAATCAACATAGACTTGATCGATGTAGCCCGCCACCTTGACATGGACATGAGCAATTCGCGTTTCGTCCGCAACAATTTGTGCCGTGGTGCGAATGTCGCGGACCAGGGATTTGCGCTCGACAACTGCCGTCCGCACGCCGGCCAGTACTTGCTTCTCCGGCGATATCGTCACAGTGCCTACTGGCATCTTGGCCATACTCTGATCTTCCGCATACTTCGGGACAAGAGTCATCCCGCAATCGGGAGCAGTTCCCGGCTTGTCCGATTTGTAGGCCGGATGCATCGGGTCGTACCAATAGAGGACCTTGCGATCTCCAGCTTTCGTGGACATCCCCGGCATGTTGGCCATGTCCTGTGCCCCCGAGTTGGCATCCTGCCTTGTGGGCGACGCTGTCTCTTCCGCATACTGAGGAACAAGGTCCATGCCGTCCGGAGCCTTACCCGGCTGGTTGTAATGGTGTTGTGGATTCATGGCGTCGTACCAGTAAATGGGCTTCCGCTCGTCCTTTGCGCTCTGGGACGCGGCTACAGCGCTACCGCCCTGGCGGAACCAATGGTGAGTCGCGGCGGCATAAACAAGCCCAAGCGTCAATAAGATCAAGATGCCAAGGATGATTCTCTTTGGTGAGCTTTGAATAGGCATTACTTTGCCTCCTTTGCGGGCTGAGAACCCGATGCTGCGGGAGCTGGCGGCCCTGTCACATCGACGCCAGTCAAGACTTCAATCCGCGCCATGGCCGTCTGGTAGTCGGCAAGTTGCCGGTAGTAGTCCATTTCGTAATCCAACAAAGTGGTGAAGTTGGAGAGTAGCGAGAGGAAATCCACGTTGCCGACCTGATACGAGGCCATCGACGATTCGAGAGCGAGTGACGACTGCGGGACCACGCCCTTGGAGTAGAGAGTCAGCAGACGTTCCGAAGCCTTGGCGCCAAGGTACTGCTGCTTCAGTTCAAACTTGACTTCATTCAACCGGTTGTCGCGCATCTTCTCGGCGCTCATCAGGTCTTCACTCGCTTCGGCCACGCCCTGGCGCTGTTTGTTCTTGTAAAAGACCGGAATATTCACGCTGAAGGTCACACCGTTCATATCCGGCAGCGCCGAACGCTGCTGGTACATGTAGCTGACTCCGATGTCAGGTCTATACTCTCTCTGCGCCAAAGCGACAGCCAGGTGGCCACGTTCCACCATCGTTTTATTCAGTAGAACTGCGGTGTCATTGTCCGCCGCAAGAGCATACAACTCGTCGAGAGAGTACCGGATGGTCGCAGGTTCAACTTCGGCGGCAGGAGGCAAAGGAGACTCCGGTGAGCGCACCATGAATACATTGAGCCGTGCCTGTGCTGTTCCACGCTGTTGTTCGAGAACGGTGAGCTTCTCAATCAAAAGGGAGATCTCCACCTGAGACCGCAGCACATCTGCCTGCATTGCCTTTCCAACCCGGTAACGAGCTTCGGCGATCTTTGAAAGCTTTTCGAGAAGTTCCTTGTTCCGTTCTGTCGTTTGAATAGCCCGGTCGAAGTAGAAGTAGTCGAAATATGCCGCTCTGACTTCGGCGGTCACACTCCGCCGAATAGCCTCATAATTCGCTGCCGCTGCATCTGCTTCCTTGCTCGCGATTTCACCACGCAGTTTCAATTTGCCTGGATAGGGGAATTGCTCGGAGACGGTCACTCCACGGTAGCTGGAGTTGTCGCCCTGCATTACGCTGAACGGGACAAGATTGCCCGCCCATCCAACGGAAACCATCGGATCGGGTAGCGCCTTTACTTGCGGCACACGCCGTTGCAACGCATTGATGGTGTGCTGCGCACTTTGGGCCTCCGGATTCTTCTCCAATACTTCCCGGATGACATTGTCGAGCACCAACACCTGTGGAACGGGCTCCTGATCGGTCCGTTCACTCGTGCTCGCCGCTTGCGGCATCGCCTTGCTGTTCTGCGCAGGCAGAACGAAAGCTGGCAAGACCAGCAGGATCGCAAGGATCCTTGTAATTCTCATGGAATACTCCCTTTGTCTGAAAAGTGCACAGGACAGACCGTTCGGTCTGAGCGGTTCTAGACGAGGGAGGAGATTAGACCAGGAAAGTGCAAAGGAGAGCGTGAACCGGCGAATGCTGCAACTTCGTCAATCGCGGAGAGCCTCGACGTGAGAGCAGAACCGGCGCAGGGAGCACATCGGCTATATCGGACGTTGCCTGCAGCCCATTTGCGTTGTCATTTGAAACACCCGATAACAGGATAGGCTGGATGGACGTTGACTCGATCGGCGCTATTTTGCAGCAGGACGGGGGCACCGACACAGCCAATGAGGACGCCGCGCAATGCGAAGCGTTGGCCTGCTCATGCGCCATGCAGCAAGCATGGCCGTGCGGTCCAGAGGGCTGTGAACAAAAAAGGGACGTAGCTCCTGGAAATCCCGCAAGGATAAGCAAGACCGCCAGCAGCACAACTTTGGATAAACGTCCCATAGTCAACCTGTTTACGATATACATCATACTCCAAGCCGGTGTAGTGATGTATATCACAGATTATCGGCTTGAACTGGACGATGCGCCGAACCGCGTCTATGAAATGGGTTTTCCAAATCGTCGCTCTCGTGCTTCGGTACCCATCTTGATCCGGCACGGTTTTAGTGACCCATCATCCAGGTCGCAGATTCACGCAGACGATGCTCCGAAGACACTTGTTGGATCCATGCGACCTTCCGCTCACTCGGATACTCCGGTTGCAACCATGGTGCATCTTGCTTTGTTTCGTTCTTGGCGAACCATAGATTGCGATCCAGAAAAGTCGACTCTGCTTGTCAACAATTGGACTGACTAGAAGTTCTGGCTTTCTCAGCAACTCCACTCACCAGACGATGCACTGAATTAGAGGCATAGAAGCTATCGGATAAGTTGATACTGGGAGGCGCCCATGTGGCCGGGAAGAATTCTGGCTTCGCGCTAAATCGCCTGAGCGCGTATCCACGGTCGGCAAGTCTGAAAATGTAGTAAGATCTGTTATTTTCAATCGAATCAGGTATCGATCCAGCGAGCCGCAATGGACTACCGATGAGCATGAACCGCATAGAGGTGGTCCAGCTTTTTGGGCCTCTAATACATCGGCTCTTCCAAAATCTGTTTTGCAATTCCCGCTACGGAGCAAGTGCCGTGCCTCGTTGCAAGCCTGTGGCCCGCGAAAGAGAAGGGCTCGTTCGATTCGCGCAAAGATGAGCTGAATGCGACATGGAACACAGCGGTAGCAACGCTGCGATCAATTATGCATTATGTCTACCTCGATGGTATTTATCTCGACGGATTGCACTGGCATGACGGCCCGCTCACGCTCGCAGCATACGAGCGCGTGTGCTACGTCGCCGGTCTACCCCACCAAACCCTGATTGGAAATCATTGAAGTGGGACCTGTTGCGCCGGATTCAAGGTCGCTACGCCTCTTCAGAGAGGCGAGAAACTTGATTCAACCGGATCAGTGGGAGAGGGAGGTGTCCGAGCATCAAACCAACGATGAAAATGAGAGAGCGCAAGACGCCGGACGAGATTGGTGAAGAGCTAGATCCCTCTGATACTCCCCCTTAGCCTCAGGGGTCCCCCAAAAAATACCCCACAGTCTTGATCAAACAAGGGACAGCCCAATCGGCAACCCTTTTAAAATGAATGGTAGGCAAGGCGGGGCTCGAACCCGCAACCCCCGGCTTAGAAGGCCGGTGCTCTATCCAGTTGAGCTACTCGCCCACGCTCTTTCATTCTAGCTAAAGTTGGCCCTGGAAGACACCGGCAAACGCAGCCAGTGCCACATCGAGTACCCGGCCGGCCTCGGCTGCCGACGCGCCGCAGGCGGTCAGATACGCGGTGACCCCCAGACGATCGAGGTCAGGGGCGATGAAGGCGCGGCGAATCACCAGATCGGCGCGGCAGCAACGCAGTGGGAGCGGACGCAGGCGGCCACAAAGCTCTTTGCACCAGTCCGCGGCCAGGGCGGGGAGAGACCATTGCTGCTCGCTCCGGGGTAAAAGATCGATGTAGCAGGCGGCGGCGTGGGTGGCGGAAGCGGGTTCCGCATCCAGTTCGCCGGGATCGACCAGGTCCGGTTCGAACATCGGCCAGGTGTCGCACTTTGAAGTCCAGACGGGCGACCCGGGCCCATTCAGCGCCTGGAGCGCCGCGGACAAGGCCGGAAAGCCGGCAGCTTCCGGCAGTTCGCGGGTGCGCTCCGGATGCTGGCGCAGATCCACAAATCCCGTCCAAAGCGCCTCGATCACCGGCGCTTCACCGCCCACCTCGAACTCCCAGTCAGCTTCCATGTGTTTTTGAGCGGTTCTCCCGTTCGAGTTGCGTTACAACGGTCCTGCAAAGCAGTCATTTCTTGAGGAAGGAATAACAGAGGTCGAGGCTCTCACCCTGCATCGACTCGGTGGCCGTTTTGCCCGGTCACCTGGAGCAAATAGTGGATGACGGTGGCCTCAGCCCAATGAATTTCGTTGCCGCTATCGCGGGAAAGGAAGGCGCAATGGCCCCCGTGCGGGGTCTCGACGAGGTGAACGTGGGGATTGGCCAGCAGCTTGGCGCGGGTTTCCGGCAGCAGGCGGATAAACGGATCGTCCAGCGCGCGCAGAATGAGCGTGGGAACGGCGATCGTGTCCACCACCCGGGCGCTGGCGGCGCGGTCGTAGTAGTCGCTGGCGTCGCGGAAGTTCCAGTAGCGGGCCACAATCTTGTCGTCGAACTCGCGGATGGAGCGTATCGATCCGAAGCTCGCGGTCTGATAGATGTCGGGAAACAGCTTGACCTTGCGGTGAAAGCGCGCGATCAGGTCCCGCAGAAACTTCCACTCATACAGGCGATTGACGGGCTGGTGCAGGGCATCGGAACCGGGGGCCAGGTCAATGGCCGGGCAAACCGCGGCCACAGCGCACAAGGGGGCGCGGCAGCCCCATTCTCCGGCCAGCTTCAGCACCAGGTTGCCGCCCATGGAGTAGCCCACCAGCGCTATCCGTTGCAGCCCGTACCGCTGGGTGAAGTGGCTGATCACAGCTCCCAGGTCGCCGGAGAGACCGGAGTGGTAAAGCGTGGGAGTGAGGGCCTCGGTATGGCCGCAGTTGCGCATGTTCATGCGCACAACGTTCAGGCCGGCCTCCCAGGCGCGGACGGCGATGCCCAGCACATAACGGGAGTCAGAAGAGCCTTCCAGGCCGTGGACCAGCAGCACCGTCAAACGCGAGGCCCGGACGGTCTCAGGCTGCCAGTGGCAATGGCACAGCACGCGGCTTCCGTCGGCTGGGTCCACCTCGACGGTTTCGGCGGTAGCCTTGAGTTGGAATGGAGGGCGGGGAAGAAAGTTCCCCACAATGGTTTGCGCATGGCCGTTGGTCAGGCCACGCAATGGCTCAAAGGGAGGCAAATCGAGCGGCAGTCCGTTGGACACGTCGTCAAAGCCTGGAGTTTTCATGGGTTTTCGGGATCACGAGATTCGCCTGTTCGGCAAATGGGCTGGTGAAGCCCATTGAGGTCCATCGAAGAAATTGGGGCGGCGGGTGGGGATCGAACCCACGACATCCTGAGCCACAGTCAGGCGTTCTGCCACTGAACTACTGCCGCCATCTCTTTTTGATTGTAGCATCGAATCAGGTCACTTTGCCTGACCGAAAGGGGAAACCGCCCGTGCCCCGTTCTGCCCGAAGTTCCGGAGCCATTCCCGACCCCTCTGGAGGCCATCCTCAGGCCGAGTGCCAAGCGCCCGAACGCTGGATGCGGGGCGCCTGGATTTTTAACGACAAAGCCCTTCATGGGCTGGAAATCCTTCTGGACGAGGCCTTTCGCCTGCCCGGAACGCAGTTCCGCTTCGGCCTGGATGGAATCATCGGTCTGGTTCCGGGGCTGGGCGATGTGCTGGCCGGGGTGCTCTCGCTGGCGATTCCTTTCGCCGCATGGGTCCGCGGCGTCCCCTACGTTACGCTGGTTCGCATGGCCGCCAACCTGGGAATCGGCGTGCTGGTGGGGTCGATTCCCCTCTTAGGCGACCTCTTCGACATCGTCTGGAAGGCCAACCGCCGCAACTACCGGCTGCTCCAGCGCTCGCTGGCCACGCCGCGCCTGCACAACTGGCGGGATTGGGCGTTCCTGCTGTTTCTGGCTGCGGCGCTGGGGTTGGTCTTTGCCATTCCCCTCGCGCTGGTGGTGTGGTTCCTGGCCTGGCTCGCCCGTCATTGAGGCTATTTGGAAGAAACCAACAAAAAACCAATCCGCGCTACAATCAAATCAGAATGTCGGGGCGTAGCGCAGCCTGGTAGCGCATCTGCTTTGGGAGCAGAGGGTCGGGGGTTCGAATCCCTCCGCCCCGACCATCGTAACTTATTGATATTTCAAGCGATATTTCCGATTTAAGCCACGCATCTGCTTTTTGCCGCTACAGCACTGTAGTCGATTTTGTAGCTGTAGCCACTTCCGGGGAATTCCACTTGCAATTCTCGTGAGTTTTCCGACAAGTCAATCAAGAGCTGCTCCCCGAATAAAGTGGCTTTGGAATTCTCGATGCATTTCTGAAGGTGCAGCTTTGACATGTTGTGCTTGGTTTACTGGATGTATTGTCAAACAGCCAACTAACCATGCAATGCGCTCTTTCGCTCGGATATTGGGCGCAGAACGTCCACTTCGTGCTAGGACGATCATTTTTTCAAACCGAGCCGGATTTGTTGGAACTTCTCTGCGCAAGGCAAGAGCAATCCACGCAACCACATTTCCAGGTGAGACTCGCCCCTACGACGCCGATGTTTCACCCGAAAGTTTGGGTCATTGAACATGAGGGCTCTGCGGACGCCATTGTTGGGTCAGCCAATCTGTCCTTCGGCGGCTTTGCTTCAAATACTGAATGTTCCGGATACTTCAGCGATCCCGAGATCACTGAGTCCCTCAGGAATTGGTTCGATTCAATCTGGACGACGTCAGCGCCCCTGACCGTTGAACTGTGTGGGGCGTACCGCAATCAGTACGAAAAGACCGTCCAGGCCAGAGACCATGCGAAGAAGGTCATAGTGTCCGCCTCTGACGAATTGACGAGTATGCAGTGCGATTGGATGCGGCAGGAAGCAATTGATCTCACAAAGAAATATTTTTCGTCCAACGCGGGGATAACTGAAGCGCGAGCACGCATCGATACAATGGCCGTGATCCGGCAACTCTTGAAGCCGCCGACCTTCGCATTTACCAAGGCTGACTGGCTTCAGTTTCTGACCATTCCTGAGTTCGGCAGCATGAAGAGAATTCGCAAGGACACCATGCAGCATTTACCAGGGATCAAGAAGGCATTCTTACATTTGGCCGATGATTCAATACCGCTCGCTACAAGAATGAATGAGGTCATCAACAAGGGGAGACCGTATCACGTTTTTGGGATCGGCAGGAATATCGTCACCAAGGTTCTCGCGATGCTGCATCCCAAGAAGATGCCTGTATACAATCAGCCCGTCGAAGAAACACTGCGCTCTTTCGGCTACAAAATCGACCGAGAGGCAACAACAGGGGCAGCATATGTGGCATTTTGTAATGCAATGGATTCTTTTGTTAAGGAATGCGGTCAGTCTGAGATGCTGAGCATCGACGCGTTCTTTGAACATTATTTCCACACCAAACTAAAGAAGTAGGCGCTGATCCCTCCCGCAATGCTTTTTGAAGTGCGCTTGCACCACGCAGTTATTCCTATTTGATGCCAAAAACGCCCTTGTACTTCTTAAGCAGGTTGTCCATTTCAGCGTAATGGGGCCTGATCTGTGGGGACGATGCGATCTTGGCCGGAATGGTCCCATCGGTATGAAGAAACTGGCTCGTGAATTTGTGTGTGTCTTCAAGTAGGGACTCATCGTTCGAATCGAATTTATTGCATTGCCTCAAGAGCGGCTTCAGGTCTGACCAGTTCATATCTTCAAACCGCTTCGAGACTGAGTTGCCCGTCTCTGCTATGAAGAAGTCTTTGACAAAGCGTTCGACAAACTGCCGGAGCGCCTGGACTGCCTGCTTTCGGAAGCCTTCGTTCAATGAGTCCATATTCCTTCTTACTTCTAAATCACGCGCTAGGACAAGGCGGAGCGTAAGGGAAATGTTTGGGAGGTTTCGCACTCCCGGGTCAGGCACCCAATCAGATCGCAACGCCCGACGGAACCAGCCTCATGTAGATATAGTCCTGTTTGAACCGCCGCCGCAGCTTTCTCTTCCATTCGTGGAGCGCGCAAAGATCGATGCCGGTGAAAACTCCATCCACTTCAAATCGCATCAGATCGTCCGACACGCCCATCATTCTCACATCATCCCAGTACCACCCCTTCGCCGGCAAAAGAGTATACCCGCTGAACGTTTCCCGCATTTCCTCAACGGTTCTTTGGATCAACACCTTGGAAACCGGCTTTCGGTGGCCTTCGGTATCGGGGTTGTAGAGCAGTGGCAGGAGAAGAATGAGCGTCTGCCAGTGATGGGGGTTGTCTTTCCAGCGTCCTGAGCCTCCCGGTGTGGCGAGGGCAACGCCGCTTCCGATCCGCGACCGCACGACGAGCGTCTTCTTTGGCAGAGACCGCACCGGTCGCCGCTGCATCTCGTCAATTTCTAACGGAACGGTCGGCATGGCTATGTCCCCCCACCAGTCCCGTCCACGTGGACAAATTCGCAGGAGATGGTGAGTCGATACGCCGCGACGTTCAACAGATCAGTATCCTCTGATACGAGGATTTCTTCCGGCCGCATGGCGAGCCCTGCTTCCTTGAGCGCTTTCCCGATTTGCTGACGGAGTCTTTGGACGTATACCTTGATTGATCTGTGCGTCAATCTGATCGTCGGCCTTTGCGCCGAAGCCGCATTTGCGCCGAGACGCACATAGAACGGATCTGTCGCAAGAATGCGCTCAATATGCGCGACGGTCAGAGGCAGAGGCTTCTTCCGTGCAAAGACATCCGCGAGAACAAGCCCTGTGGGGGAGACGCGCAACGGAATCACATCTGAACTCACAGAAAAACAGGCTTGCTCAATAGTCTCCCCTGGAAGGCAGTCGTTTACCGCTTGGTGGTGGCCATGTACCACGATGAGACGCGGGCGTGCTCCGGCCATCCGTGCCCGCTTGGCGCGGAGATACTCGATCTCTTCGACGATCCTATGAATGGCGTCATCGTTCATGCAGCACCCCCACATTCAACTCGTCGCCAAAGAGCCTGTCGTTGGGGCCGTTTGGCGGCCACCGAAGGACGCATACGATCTCCGGACGGCTTGCGATATGGCGAATTGCATCGCAGAAGGATTTCAGATCGTTCCGCCACCATGAAGGGGAACGGGGTACCATCACGACAATGTCGGCACCCAGTTTCCCCAAGGCGTCGACAGCGGTTCGATGATCCCGGCATACCGAGACGCAGAGGTTGACCCCGTGGAGGGCATCCGCGAGCGCGGCTGCGTGGGTCGTATCAGCATCGACGATCAATATCCGGTCCATCGCGCCCTCTCGTCCGATGCGCATGGCATCGAATCAAACGATCCGCCGATGGAAATGCCCTGGGACCCGTTCTGGAAGGACAAGCGCTCTCGATGATCCGGATGTGCGCCGCCTTGACTTTGGCGCATTTCCGTGGAGAATGATGGGGACCCGATGTCACCATTCTCTAGATATGAGAATGGCGGCGCGTACGGTGTCCGTCTCTTTGTTCGTCCAGATGGATACCCCTCGCGCGATGCGCGGGAAGGCCCCGGTTGGTGCTCGATACACCGCCCGGGGCATTTCCATCTTTGTATATCTAAATGCTAGACTTGCCTCTACTTCTCAGCTTGGTTCCAATCTGATTTGTATCTGAATCCGTCCTTTGGAGCTCTTGGCGATGGATGACCCTCCGATTCATTTGTTACGTTGCGGCGACTTCGAGATCAATGCCCTCAGCAATTCGTTGACCTTTGCTGGGCAGTCGTTGGATGTTGATGCGCAGCACGTCAAGGTGCTGTGGCTGCTCCTCATGAATCCCGGCAGGTTTTTTAGTGTTGAGCAGCTTCTCTCGGGCGGCTGGTGGTCTCAGAGCACTTATGTAAAGCGAGACAGCGTCTATCAGGCCATCTCACGTCTCCGCGTGGTTCTTGATGCGAACGACCCGCCACATTCAGCCTTGTGGATAGAGTCGCATCGCAACAGCGGATACCGGGTACAGTGCAACCAGCCTATAGTTGCCGTGCACGACGCCTCTTTCCGACCACCTGGGGATTTTCCGGCAGTGTTCGCCCTGAAGACTCTCGGGGGTGGCGGAGTGGATGCGCCCGGAGCATCGCAACGATCCGAGTTTGCACACGTGCTCGCATCCCCGCACCATATGCCCCGCGCGCCGCTAGACTTTACTGGGAGAAAAGAGCAACTGCAATACCTGGTTTCGGAAGAGGCAACAGGCGTCCGCCTCATGGGCTTCCATGGGGGATTCGGCGTTGGGAAGACAACGCTTGCGCTCAAGTTTGCGGAAGTGCTGAGCCCAAAATACCCCGACGCGCATTGCTATCTTGATTTGAAAGGCCTCAGCAAACATCCGCTCTCCGCCGCCGATGCCATGCGTCATGTCATCTGGAGCCTCAGGCCGGATGCGCGTCTTCCCCAGACCGACGAGGAATTGGGAATGATCTACCGGTCCATCCTGTACAACAAGTGTGCTCTTCTCCTATTCGACAATGTAAAAGATGCGGTGAATATAAAGCTCTTGTCGCCGCCCCCTTCATGTCTCCTGATCGTCACGTCCAGGCTTCACTTGGCATTTCCCGGAATGCTGGATGAAGAGGTCGTGCAGCTTTCTCCCGAGGATGCCGAGGATCTCTTGTTGGCGATCACCCCACGCATCAAGCCACAAGTCGAAACGATTGCCTCGCTTTGCGGGTATCTTCCCCTTGCGTTGCGTGCCGCTGGAAGTGCAATCGCTGAGCAAGTTGACCTTGATCCTGCTGATTACGCGGCTAGCCTTACGTCCGCGCGTGCGCGTTTGGCGCTTACGGACCCTACGGAGGACCTGAGCATCGAAGCATCCATCCGACTCAGCTACGAATTGCTGACCGACGATTTGAAGATGCGGCTTCGCACCCTTTCTGTATTTCCGGGGACGTTCGACGTGTATGCCGCCGCCGCCGTGTGGGAATTGGAGGTACAAGATGTCCAGGACTCATTAAGCTCCCTTGTTCGATTTGCCCTGGCGACATTCAATCCGGTAGATCGGCGCTATTCCCTGCTCGACTTTCCGCGCCTCTTTTCAGACTCATTGCTATCGAGCACGGAGCGGGATCAAGCCGCCTTGAGTCACGCATCCCATTTTGAGCAAGTTCTCGCAATTGCCGAGAGCCTCTACCTCAAAGGGCGCGAATCAACGAAGGTCGGTCTGGAACTCTTCCATGCCGAAATGCTCAATATCTATGCTGCGCAGGCATGGTGCGTCGGTCACACCACCGAGCATCCGATTGCCGCCGCTCTGTGTAGCAAATATCCAGAGGTCGGATTCTATGTCCTTGAGTTCAGCCACCATCCAAACGAGAGAATTGCATGGTTAACGGCGGCTCTTCACGCGGCAAAACGAATGAATGACGCACGGATGGAGGGAAGGCATCTCGGAAGTCTAGGGATCGCACATTGGCGGTTGGGCGACGCCCACCGTGCCGCCGACATCTTCAAAGAGGCTTTGAATGTAACGAAGTGTTCGAAGGATTCGGAAGGGCGAGCCCGCGCGTTCCGCGGCCTCGGCTTGGCATGTCAAGCGCTCGGCTGGCGCCATCGGGCGCTTAGCAATCATGAGCGCGCACTTGAGATTGACCGAACGCTTCGAGACAAGCGAAATGTGGGACGTGACCTCAACAACCTTGGAATAGCCTATGCAGCCATAGGGGAGACTGATAGTGCCATCAATTGTCACCGCCGTCATCTAAGAATTGCGCGGGCGGCGGGAGATATTCGCGCCGAAAGCGCCGCCATCGGGAATCTCGCTGCCATCTATCGGGAACTCGGGAATACGCGGCGGGCCATTGCCCTCCAAGAGCGCGCCCTGTCCATTGATTGCGAGTTCGGCGACATGGTTGGTGAGGCTGGGGACTTGCTAGAACTCGGCTTAGCGCACGCGGACCTAGGGCACAAGACCGATGCCATTGAGTGCTTTGACCGTGCCCTTCGCCTTACCCGAATAACCGGTGAACACCTGAGAGAAGCGGATACCCTGTTTGCAATCTCTCAAACACGATATGAGCAGGGGGATATTCAGACTGCGGTTTTTCGCGCCCGAGAATCACTGGACCTTTATGAAGAGTTGAAGCAGCACCGGGCGAAAAAGGTTCGCGCAATCATCAAACGGTGGCAGAATGCGGATGCATAGCTTGATTATCATGTCATCTCTCGACACCACAGTTCGCGCTTCGTCCCAAGTCGGAATTGATCCCCGAGTGCCTATCGAACCTGTCTTCGGACACCGAGAAGTGAACGAAAAGATAACGTGTCTTTCTGAGCTCTCCTTGAGTGGGATTGCGGGGAGCGGATGGAAGGATGCTCTCAAGCATATGTATTTGTGAGCTTGCGGCGTTTGACAGCAATCCAGTACATTTCCAGATGCAATGCACAGCAGCTTCGAAATAATCATTGGAATTGCGCGGCCAGTTTGACCTGCGCCTTTTGCGAGGCGCTGCCGGGGGTGGAGGACTTGGCATCCCATGCATTTCTCTTCACCTTTTGCTCTGGTGTCGGCTTGCTAAACTTATAGCAAAAGTCGATAAATAAACTGATCTTTGACAACATGAACCAACCGCATCTCGCGAGCTATCTTCGTTCGCATCGAAAACGATCCGGTCTGAGCCAACGGGAAATTGCTCAACTACTGGGATACCCCGACCAGGGGCCGGTCTCCCGCCATGAGCGATTGTGCAACGTACCGCCGCTCCTGATCGCGCTCAGTTATCAAGCGATCTTCCGCGTCCCCGTATCGGACCTCTTTCCGGGAGTTTACGAAGCGACAAGGCAGGCCATCGAAGAACGTCTGGCGAAGATGGGACACGATCTCGAACAGTGCAGCGCCAAAGGTCGCAATGCCGCCATGATTGCCCGGAAACTCGAATGGATGTGGGAGCGGCAAAACCAGGATCAACCAGAATCAATCCATGCATCCGAAGTCGAATGATCGGAGAATCCTTGCCATTGCACTTCGCTCGCGGCGGTTCGGCTTTGCGGTGTTTGAAGGGCCGAACAGGCTGCTGGACTGGGGCATGGTGTTTTACCCGCTGAACGATGGAGCGCAGCACGCAGCGGCAAGCAAGCGAGTAGCGTCTCTACTCACGCTGTTTACTCCTTCGGGGGTCGTCGTGGGAAGAGCGCGCCAGTTGAATGTCCGCAGCGACTCGGGCGTCCGTCCGATTCTCAGATCAGTCCGGTGCGAGGTGTCATCTCGCTTGATTCCAGTGCGTCTCATGAAAAAGACGGAAGTGAGAGAAGTGTTTCGATTGTTCCGCGCCAAATCCAAGCACGAGATTGCTTCGTTGGTTGTCCAGATGTTTCCTGAGCTTCTTTGGAAGCTGCCCCCAAAGCGGAGAATATGGGAAAGCGAACACCCCATCATGGCCATGTTTGACGCCGTTGCTCTCGGCTTCGCCTACTGGCAGCTCTACGACGCGCAAGATTCAACTGCGGAATGATGGCGTCGCTGAGGTGAGATCAGGTTGAGCCTTCCCGCCGGCCTCTCGGTGACGTATAGACGAATGATTCGTCCGTCACGCCGTGAGAGGCCGACGAAAGGGCTGCCAACCCAATGCTATCGCGGTTGCGACGTCCCGTTACCGTACTTATGACACTCTGAAAATCATGGCAAACGCTTTTATCTCTTCGGCCAACTGGTTCCAACTCTCACTAGTGGGGGGCACCTCATTTGTATCTACGGGTAACGATGACTCAAGAAACGAGAGAAGATGGCCCTTATCTGCGGTTCCAACTCTTCCGAAGACATAACCTGCGGGAAGAGTAAGGTGTTGGAACCGACGCTGAAATGTGATGGGCACGGCCAGCCACGCATCGGCCAGATGCATGAGCGGAGCGCAAATCGCGTCGAGATCGTTAAGAACAGATTCCGGCTTTGCCTCGGTTTCACAAGTGCCGCTGTCGAGCGTTGCCAATCGTTTATTAAGGATTAGTCTTTGCGCACGGAATTCCTCATCCGTGATAAGTTCCTCCATCTTCATGCGGATCAACTGCAGGAGCTGCGCCTGTGCGCTCTTCGCCTCCGCTGCTTGCTTTTCCTTTGACGTATGGCGGTTTTCCACCCAGGATTCGCCAATCTTGCGCACGTATTCCCGGAGGTGCGCGAACGAGTGGCGGTCGGCGCTGGTTTCGTCGAGGAACCGAACATATTCCCGATGCACATCGGCCAACGGATAGTTGCCGTGGTTGTCGCAATCGCGGCGAAAGCAGTGGTAATAGGGATAGACGCTTGACCGGCCACGCGAGAACGAGCCGGTGAGCGGCGATTCGCAGTTTCCGCAGCGAACAAAGGAGCGCAGAGGGAACTCCGGGCGTATCTCCTGGTGTGGAATTGAGCGATTGCGCCGGGCGATGATCTGTTGCACCGCATGGAAGGTTTCACGGCTGACCATTGGCAGATGCCGTCCGGCGTTCTCTTCGCCGCTCCACGGATCGCGGATGGTTCCGGCATAGAATGTATCGGCGAAGATGTGATCGATAGCCTGGTTGGTGAGCGGTTTTCCTTTTCTGGTTCGGAGTCCGCGCTTGGTGAGCAGGCGCATAATCTGCGCTTTTGTATATGCGCCTGTGGCGAACTCGTTCCATCCCTGCTGCAATATGCCGAATGCGGGCTGGTCGGGTTGATCCGGCTCCATCTTTTTGTTTCCCGGCTGTGCGCTTCCCTTGTAGCCGAGCGGCGGCTGCCAGGGAAAGATTCCTTCCTGGATTTTGTGCTGCATTCCTTGTACCGTGCGCGCCGCGCGGATGTCGTTGTCGAACTGGGCGAAGCCCGCCAGGATCGTTTCCAGCAACTTGCCTTCAGGCTTGGCATCGATAGGTTCGGTAACGGAGATCACGTGCACATTATGCTTCAAGAGGCTGGCCTTGATGTTGAAGTGGTCGCCGACGTTACGCGCAAGGCGGTCTACCTTCCAGACAAGCAACTGCTGAATGTCGTGTTCTCGCTTACCGCAGAAGGCGAGCATTTCGAGCAGTTGCGTGCGGTCGGCATATTTTGCCGATTCGCCGCGCTCCACGAAGACGCGCACCACGGTCAAGTGATTGCGCGCCGCATATTCCTTGCAGGCAAGTTCCTGCGATTCGAGGCTGGTCCCTTCCACTTGCTCCTTCGAGGAGACACGGCAATAGATGACTGCATTCATGATGTTGATTGATTTTGTTTTCGACCTTTCATTCAGCGTATGCGATCACGGAATGTTGTCAATCTCTGGAGGGCAATCCCGTTGTCGCTCCTTCTCGCGGTCCCAAAGATATATGTCGAAAAGCAGTTGCGCGAAAGCCTGAAGCTCGCGCTCCAAGACGGGATCGCTGTGTTCGCACGCGGGGCAGCCTTTTCGATACTCGAGTGCGCCGTGAGGAGCGGCTGCGGAGTTGTTCGTCTCATCCTGCATGAAGCAGAGTATCCACCGAAACGCCGCGAGGTAAAAGGTAACGTAAATTGCATGGAGGTCAACTTTCAAGTTTGCGGTATGCGGGCGTATGCATCATGATGCGCATAAAACTCCACCTATCATCTGCTGGCACCGAGCGTATTGTGAGCATGGGCCGTTCGACGGGTGTCAGCCATTCGAGGAGCGAAGATGGCTGAAACGCAACCTCTCTCCTTCGGTTGCGGCCAACTACCCCGTGCTCGGAAAGGACGAACGGCCCACCTTTCCCCTGCCAAGATATTCGCCGCTTTGCATTTTATGGACAGTCGGAGTGATTCACAAAATGACTTCGCATCTCTGTTGCTGTCTGGCGAGATATGCTTGCAGTGCATATTTCTTCCCCTACCATCTTTTATCCATTCGCGTAGGATGAGACCAAGCTTCGATGCATAAAGGTCGAATCGAAGCGGTCTTCAACACACCCAGCGAATCCATTCATTCAATTTCATGCGAGGACCACTGGCCTACATCGGCGGGAAGCGCGCGTTGGCAAACCAGATCATCGAGATATTTCCGAAGCATACGACGTATGTGGAAGCGTTCGCGGGAGGCGCACAGGTTTTCTTCAAGAAAGAGCCATCCAAAGTCGAGGTATTGAATGATCTCGACGGCGAGATGGTGAACTTCTTCCGCGTCTGCCAGCAGCATTACGAGGAACTGGTCCGCTACCTGCGCTTCGTCGTCGTCAGCCGGAAGTGGTTTGAGATGTTGCTCGATACCGACCCGGCAAAACTCACCGACATTCAGCGCGCGGCCCGGCAACTGTATCTTTTGAAGAACAGCTACGCCGGGCGAGTCCGCAGTCCCAATTATCGCTGGAGCATTTCGCAGCCGCCGAGCTTTAACCCGGAGCGAATTCCCGAAGTGATCGAGGAAACGCACAAGCGGCTGGCGCGGGTGCAAATCGAGTGCCTGCCGTATGAGAAAGTGCTTGCCCATTTCGACAGCCCAACAACGCTTTTCTATCTTGACCCTCCGTACTACGAGCGCAAGCTCTACAAATTCACGCTCGAACCGGAGGACTTCCGCAGGATGGCGGAACGGCTTGAGAAGCTGCGCGGCAAATTCGTGTTGTCGCTGAACGACGTTCCGGAAGTGCGCGCGATCTTCAAGGCATTCACCATCAAAGGAATCGACCTCGCCTACACCGCACAGAAGATCGCTGGCCGCCGTTATCGCGAAGTGCTCATCACGAACTTCTAAAAGCCCTGCTCCAAAGCCCTCGTCAACTGTTTTATTTCCCTGTATTCCTTGATGTAACTTGTTGAATTCGATGGTATTCGCATTCAGCTCCGCAGGAGATTGTTACCGTTTTCGACGCCCTGCCCCCAATACTCACCCACATGATTCGCTACCTCGAACAACTCATGAGTTCTATTTGGAACCGCCTGCAAGGGCGGCGACAGGTACGGATGGAAACCGGCAGCAATATCGCTCTCGGGTTTCAGGTTGCGGATGAACAGACCACGCGGCGGAGAGTGGGGCTGAGCCCAACCCGCCGCACCATGCACGTCGCGCTCCTCGGAAAGACGGGGACTGGTAAGAGTTCGCTCCTTAAGAATCTCTGTCTGCAAGACATCGAGGCAGGACGCGGGTTCGTATACTTTGACCTGCACGGCGATGCGACGCCGTTTCTCCTGCGCGCAATCGCCGCCCGCGAGTGGAAGCAGCAAACGCATTTGAGCGACCGGCTCATTGTCATCTCGCCCGCCGACCGGGAAATGTCGGTGGGCCTCAACCCGCTCGAAGATGCGGAACCGGATTTCGTCCGGATCGCAGAATTTGCGGAGGTTCTGAAACAGCGTTGGGGACTGGACCACTTCGGCGCGCGGACGGACGAACTGCTGCGCAATGCGCTCTACGTTCTCGCGGCAAACGGCCTCACGCTTCTCGAACTTGCGCCGCTGCTCACGCATCCCGGATTTCGCTCCACCTGCCTCAAGAATGTTCCGAACGCCGAGGTCCGCCAGTATTTCGAGTTCCGCTATGGACAAGTAAGTGAGCCGATGCGCGCCACCATGCGCGAACCGATCCTCAACAAGACTTCGGCCTTCACCGCCGATCCGCGCTTTCGTCATATCGTCGGCCAGACGCAGTCAACATTCTCGATGCGGGAGGCCATGGACGAAGGGCACTGGGTCATCGCGAACCTTGAAAAAGGCAAGCTTGGAGAACAGGCCCTCACGCTGGGGAGCTTGCTCTTCACGGTCATCAAAAACGCCATATTTACCCGCCAGCGGAAATCGCTCTTCACCGTGTACTGCGACGAAATTCAGAACCTCATCGCGTATTCGAGCGACGTGGAGACGGTACTCTCCGAGGCGCGAAAGTTCGGCGTCTCGGTCGTTTCGGCCAACCAGTTTCTGGATCAGTACCCAACTCCCATGCGCGCGGCGATTCTCTCCATCGGCACCCATGTCTTTTTCCAGTTGTCGAGTGCCGACGCAACAACCGTCGCCCAGATGCTCGATGGCGGCAAGTCACTCGCCGAACGGCTGAAGAACCTCCCGCAGCGGCACTTCATTTTGAAGAGCGGGGCGGATCACTGGGTCGAAGGCATGGTGCCCACGGTCGTGGATTCCGGCACCAACTACGCCGATCTCGTCAACCGCTCTCGCACACTCCGTGCCCGCCCGCGCGCCCTGATCGAGAGCGAGATTGCGAAACGGCACGCAGCGCTCACCCGCACGACGGATGAGGTACTCCATGACTGGAATTAAAAAAACAACCGAGCACGGAAAGCGGCGCGGCCTCATCGTGCAACCGAGAGACCTCGAACTCCTGCGGGAGCTCGGCGTCATGCGTGTTGCGGATCGGGAGCAGGTGAAGATCGCCGCCGGGTTCGGATCGACGACCCGCGTGAACACGCGACTGCTCGCCCTTACCCGTGCCGGACTCCTGCGGCGATTCTTCCTCGGTTCCGGCGGCGGACGGAAGGCACTCTATGCACTGTCCGCGAAAGGCGCGCAAGTGGTCCACGTTCCCTGCCGTGGCCCGCGTCGGCGGCAGAACGAGATGCTCGTTGCCGACTTCTTTGTCCAGCATCAGCTCTCTATCAACGCCGTCTACTGCGGCCTGAAGTTCGACACCATCCCTGTCCCTCGGGTGAGATTCGTCAACTGGCTGGCCTTCCATGAGCCGCTCGTTGCAGGACTCAGCCTCATCCCGGATGGCTATGTCGAGTTCGCGACGCCCTCCGGCATCGATGCCTCGTTTATCGAAGTGGACCTCGGCCATGAGGGACTCGCAGTCTGGAAGGAAAAGACCCGGCACTACGTCCAGCTTGCGCTCTCGGGAGAGTACGAACGGCAGTTCAAGCAACCCCGCTTCCGGGTGCTCGTGCTCGCAAACTCCGAACGCCGATTGCATTCGATCCGGGCAGCCGTTGCGGGGATCACGCAAAAGATTTTCTGGTTTGCCCCGCTCGACGGCGTTCACGGGAAGAAGTTTTTCGGCCCCGCATGGCTCCGGCCAGTCGGGGAAACAATCCAACCATTCTTCAAGGAAACACCATGAAGTACTGCTACCAATGCGGAAAGATGACGGCGGGCGAACCGCTCTATTGCGGCACCTGCGGCAGAACGTACGACGTGAAGCTCTGCCCGCGCGCACATAGCAATCCGCGCGGCGCGGAGGTCTGTTCGAAGTGCGGCAGTCGTGAGCTATCGACGCCCCAGCCGAAGATTCCGATGATCTGGCGGTTGCTTGCGCTCCTCGTCCGGCTGGGGCTTGGTCTCTTGCTCTTCTATGCCTCTCTGAGTCTTGTGATTGCCCTGCTCCGCACACGGGAGGTTCAGCAGCTCGTGGTGGTCTTGGGAATACTCTTGTCCGGCCTCTGGTGGCTCTGGTCGAAACTGCCGGATTGGTTTCAAGAGGCCATTCGTTCTTTCTGGAAAAACAGGAGGCAGAACGATGACGACTGATGGGAATGCAGAGGAGAGACGCATATCGGTTTTCGAGAACGTCGCAGAACCGGCGGAAACATTGGGGTTTTCTCATGATTCAGTAGGGCAGAGCTACCCGCAGCATTACCCGCAGTCGAGTGACACTCTCGGCGAGCCGCTCTCGATCCGCGAGGTTGCGCGGTTGATGGGGTGCTCGGCATGGACGGTGCGCCATAGCTACCTGCCGCAGGGACTGCCGCACCTTCGCTCGGGCCCTATGGGCAAGCTCGTCTTCTATCGCAACCAGGTCGTCCAATGGATTCTTCAACAACAACGGAAAGGAGGGAGATAACCCATGTCGCTTTTCAAGCGTGGCAACACGTGGTGGGCCTATGTCTGGATCGACGGCGTTCGTCACCACAAGTCTACCGGCACATCCAACCGGCGCAAGGCCGAAACGATCGAGCGGCAATTCCGCGATGAGTTGAACGACGCTCGCCAACGGCTGCCGCAACTGAAACCCACGATGACGTTCGGAGAGCTCACTGCGCTCTTCATCGGAAGCGGGATGGGGAAGCCGCACTCGCTTGACCGGCTGAAGCATCTCTTGCCGTTCTTCGCCGACATGCCGCTCTTCGCGATCAACACGTCGGCAATCAGGAAATATCGGCAGGAGCGGCACCAGGAGAAGACGCTCACCGCCGCCACCGTCAACCGCGATCTCTCGGTACTGCGCCGCGTCCTCTATTGGGGAGTCGAGGAAGGCTACCTTTCCTCAACCCCCGTTGGGCGGCTCCACATGGAACGGGAACGCAGAACCAAGCGCCCGGTCTTGAGCCTGCGCGAAGAGGAGTTGCTCTTCAAGGCTTCACCTGAGCACTTGCAACGGATCATCCTCTGCGCGCTCCACACCGGAATGCGCCGAGGAGAAATTCTTAGCCAACAATGGGAGGACATCGATTTCGACAATCGCATCCTCCATGTCACCCACTCGAAAACGCCGGAGGGGGAGGCGCGTGAGATCCCGCTCACGAATCGTCTCTACGAATTACTCCAGGCGATTCGTCAGCTTCGCGGCCCGGTCTTCACGTATGGCGGCGACGCCATCAAGATCATCAAGACCACCTGGGCTTCGAGCCTGCGACGGTCGGGAATCCGCCACTTCCGGTTCCACGACCTGCGGCATACCGCAAATACCCGCATGATGCTCGCAGGAGTGCTTCAGGAAGTCCGCCGGGAGATCATCGGACACTCTTCGCAGCGGTCACGCGACGTGAATGACCGCTACACCCAGATCGAGTTGCCGGAGAAGCGCGAAGCCATCCGCAAACTCGAAGTTTGGCTCGAAGGCCAGACGCTTTTGCTCCACACAGGGGAGGCAGCACCCTTGCTTCTCAAATCGGGAGACCAAACCACAACCGCAACAAAGGAACAACCATATGACGGAAGCCAACACTCAGCCTCAGCCGCGTGATCTCGACGCTGCGATCCGTGAGCGCATTCTCGAACGGGTGGGAGCAATCAACACGAAGCTCCTCGCCCGGCTCGCAACGGTGGCGGACGATCTCGACGTGGGAGGCCATCGCGCCGCTCTTGGCGGACTCGATGGCATTGAGCGCCAGATCGACACCATGCGCAGTTTCCTGCTCCTGCTCTCGTAGGAGTACAGCTCTTTCACAACCAACCCATAACCCTAAGGAGGAGTTATGACCGCACAGAAAACAGTACCCACCGCACCGGAATCCACGGGCCGCAAAGCCTGGGTCAAGAAAACCCCGGTCGAAGTCGTTCTCGAACAGATCGGCAAGCAGGAAGAAAAGGTTGTCGAAATGCGCGAGGAACTCGCCCACGAGGAGCGCGAACTTGCCAAACTGCAGCAGGCCCGCAAGGTGCTCGAAGCGCAGTAACCATCGGGGAGTTGTCCGTATAGGACAGCTCCCCATTTTCATACTCAAACGGAGGAATCTATGCAAGCAACCACACGCAATCTGCATCAAGGGAAAGTGAAGCCGCGTCAGCTTGAAGCCTTGGCCTTCTACCTCGGCGCGCACGGCGTTGACCCCGCACCGGTCCAGGATGAGATCGAAGCGCGGTTCGTCCAGGAAACATCCGAGGAAAAGCAAGAACCTCTCCGCGCCCTCCATGCCCTCGAAGCGAAGCTCCAGCAGGTGCGCAAGGAGAAGCCCGAAATCGAGGCGCTATGGACTCGCATCCGCAAGGAACTCGGCGACACGCCGCCGCCCTATTTCCAAGCCATCGTGATGGCCTGCTTTGCCCTCTTCGCGCTCATGCTCGACACGCTTTTCCTCGCGCCGACGATGGATATTCTGAATATCGCCCATCCAGTGCTCCAATTCTTTGCCGCTGCGGGTCTTGCGGCGCTCTGCACGATCTACTTTGAGCTGACCACCCTCCTATATATAGGAGCAGAGGAATCCTGGCCCAAGCGCCTCATTGCTGTCGCTACCGGGGGCGTTGGAATAGCAAGCCTCACGGCGTGGGGACTCCTGCGCGGCTATCAGCTCAGGTTTGCCGCTTCTCTCGCCGGAAATCCCTTAAGCGAGTTCCTTGCAGCGCACCCGGTTCTCGCATCGGTTTTCTACATCTTTATCACGCTCGCGACGCCGATGATCGGCGCTACGGCGCTGCTCTATGGTTGGCAGGAGGTATCGAATGCGCGAACGTGGCGGCGGGTGCGGGAGCGGTTCGAGACACTCCGCACCGCCGAAGTTCAGCTTGCCCGCGACGTTCAAGCCGAGCAGGAACATCTCGATGAATTTGACAAGCGAAAACAGGCGGAATGCCAGGAATGGAGGGCAATCTTCACCCAGTTCTATGAACGCGGGCAGCGTAACGGCGCCTCCAAGGAGACGCGCTGGTCCGTCCTGCGCAAAAGCCTGCTCGGTGGGCTGTGTGTGGCACCACTCGCATTCGGATTGCCCTTGGCATGGCTCCCGGCGCTGATGGCGATTCCCGGTCTCGGCCTCTTCGTCTATTTCAACCATCGCCGCCACCATCCAAGCCACGAACGCTACCTCGCACAGGAGAACACCCAGTTCGCGGTGATCCCCGACGCACCCCAGGCGCGCGAATTGCACCTGCCGCAACAACGCCTCTTGCCGAAAGGAGATCAGGAATGATCGCATTCCGCTTTGCCGCATTCACATTGTTGCTTCTCTTCACCGCCTGCGCGCACAGGGTCCCTGTCGTGACGGTGGAGGTCATTGATACCAGCATGAGCATTCCGCCGCGCGCCGAACGCACGGTCCAACGTGCCGTGAGGGAGCAGATTTTGGACTTGGGGCGCGGAGACCGGCTGATCATCATCCCGATTACCGGGGATGCTCAAAACGATGCCGGAGGGCGAGTTTTGCGCCTCACGGCACCTACCGAGCGCGAACCCTATGACACGGACATCAGGCGCTTCCAAACGGATGCACAGAAGCAATTCGCCGCCTGGGCCGCATCGCTCGATCCGCACCAGACGAGGACGGACATCCTGGGCACGCTCGATGTCGCTCGCCAGGAACTCGCCGCGATCCCGAAGGGAAACGAGCGGCGACTTGTCATCGTGAGCGACTTCCTTGAGGACGAATCCTCGTATCGCTTCGTCTCTGCGACACAACTCGCACACCCAGTGCGGGCGAAGGCGCTCGCACTGACTCTCCGATCCGAGCGGGGCTTCGCGCTGCCGGGCATTCCCATTTGCCTTGGACGCCTGGAGTCGAGCGACTTTGCGCCGCTTCCTCCGCAACGGAAGGACGCGGTACGGACTTTCTGGACGGTGTACCTCAGCGAAAACGACCACTGGCCGGAGTTGCACTTCGACGGCACCGGGATACTCACCGGGAGCGAAGGCTGCTTCAATGAGCCAGTTCATACAGCCACCAACTAACCAGAAAAGGAGGGAACTATATGATGCTCGAAACCAATTTCATGCGTGGCTGGGCCGGGATCGTGGGATCGGTAGCGCTCGTCGCCATTGCCATTCTTGCCACCGGCCTTATCGTGAGCGCCGTGAAAGCTTCAGATGTCGCAAGGCACTTGGGGACCATTCTCTGCATCGTTATCCTGCTACTCATGCTGCCGGCGATCATGGCAGCCGCATGGTCGTCCATGTCCTATTGGCAGCATTTCGGCATCGTCATCCTAGGTATCATGATCGGACTATTGCTTCGGGCGCTGCGGTAGGCGCGGAAAAGGCGATAGCCGTGCTGTTCTCAAAAGCCACACAATATTCCGACTGCTTCGTCAGATCTACGGTCACAGATTACCCAATGAATAGCTACGCGAAGCGTACCAAATCGCCTCGGACTCCATGAGCAAAACTCGTGGAGCCCTTCCTCATTTGTATGGTGGAAGAGCGCAACGGCACCTTCAGCATGGCTCACATACTGCCATGCCGGCATTACCGGAGGGATGAAAATGCTCCAGACAACGGCCTGAGTCGGGCGCTTTTAGACCGCAATCGACGGCAGCCATTTCTTTCCCTCCATGCAATCTGGCATCCGCTGAGTGACTAAAGTTCCATTGACCAACCAAGGAGATCGTGTGGAGCTTTTCCTGCTTGCGAGTTATTTGTAAAGTAATAAACAGGTAACTACATCTGAATATCTTCATTGACAAGGCAAAAAAACAAGCCGATACTGCGGACATCAAAACCGACGTGAGTTTCTGTATCCTATGGGCCTGCGCTGAAACTGCAGCTACGGCACGGTCTGCTATGTGCGTCCCATCTGGCCAACAGTGGCCATCGCCGGATTGGGGCAGAGCACGTGTGCAGGATTCATGAAATCGTAATGTGCGCAGAGAGTTTGCCGCACTCCAGCAGAGAGTTTCAGCAGATGCCGATCAGTTAAGAAGGGATTACGAAGACAATGCACAAGAAGATGGCGGTAGTGGCGATCTGAGCTGCGGCGTTTGCGATGGGCGCGGTGGTGCAGACGAACACGTTTCCATGGCCGACCAGCCGAACCGGGGGGCAGAGTATACGCTTCTCGAAAAACCTAACGCCTTCAGTCACATTGAACTTTTGGAGAAGTCTTTGACCTCAGTGAGTCTTATCCGAACATTGACCGTGATGGCATGCATAGCTGCTGCTGTTACTTCAGCAGACGCACGAGCACGCATTCGAGTTCAGAAGGCACACGTGCGATTCCTGGCGACCAGCACGGTTGTTCGCGGATCTTGGGGATACAACCAGGATACGTATCTTGCGGAATTGCGGCCCGCTCGAAACGGCGAACTTCAATTGGTGCGCCTGATCGACGAATATCCAAATCTCTCCCCGCCGCTCCCGGCCGAGGTCTTGACATCGCAGTCTGGAACTGTCCTCAAAGTGAAGCGAGATTCGCAATGCGATCTTCCTTTCGGACAAGTGCTGTTGCGCACGGCGCCAGGTGATCCGATGGCCATTTTGCACGAAAGACTCGGTTATCAACCAGAGATGAGCAGAACACCGGAGGCACGGACACCCCTGCCGTGCTACAGGACGGTGCGGCAATGATAAAGGCACTTGAGCGTATCGGATGCAGTTCTACCGAGCGGAACAATGCGCACGCAACCGACGACGGTGCGCGCGACCAACATTCGAACTGCATGTTCTGGTACACGATAATCACCCGTCACAGAGGCAATCGGCTACGAAGAAAGGGCTAGGAGAAATATGAACAAGAAGATGGTGGCAGTGGCTTTTTGCATCGTGGCGTCCGCGGGGGCGGCGGCGCAGACGGTAAACAACATTCCAAAGTACACCTCGACGGGAACATTTCAAGGTTCCGCCATCTGGGAAGTGAATGGTAACGTCGGGATTGGAACGACAAATCCTACAAATCTATTGGAGGTAAATGGTTCAACACTTCTCGACGGAGGTGGACCATTGTATCTTTTAGATACGAATCACGGTATTAAATCTACGGCTGGAGAAGGGGTGACGGTTTTTACTTACTTGGTGCCAAACGGCATATTCTTGCAGCAGGTTACTGGCAATGTTGGCATCGGCACGACGAATCCTGGCGCTGGATACAAACTCGACGTTGCCGGCGTGGTCAACGCTTCGGGCGGCGTCAACTTCCCGAACGGCGGCATCCAGACGGTAGCCTACACCGGCATTACCTGCGGTGGAGACTACGCAGAATCGGTGGACGTGGCCGGAGACAGGAAGAACTACGAGCCCGGAGACGTGCTCGTGATCGGTTCGGAGAGCCGGTCCGATGTTCTCAAGTCCGCCGAGCCCTACTCTACCCTTGTTGCTGGAATCTATTCCACCAAGCCGGGCACCGTCGGCAGAAGGCAGACGACCGACGCCAAGACCAGCACCACTGAAGTGCCAATGGCCATGGTAGGGATTGTTCCGACCAAGGTGAGCGCAGAGAACGGCTCAATCAAGCGCGGGGATCTGCTGGTTACCTCGTCCACCCTTGGATACGCCATGAAGGGAACGGACCGCAGCAAGATGCTTGGAGCTGTAGTTGGCAAGGCGCTTGGCTCGCTCGATTCTGGAATGGGCGTGATCGAAGTTCTGGTCACCTTGCAGTAGCACCACCACAGCCTTGAGGGAGAATGGCATGTCGCGAACGTTTCGCACTCTGATTGTGCTGCTGCTGGTGATGCTGGGCTTGGGCGGCCGTGCGTTTGCTGCGGACACATCGATTACCGTCTCAGGACAGGAGACGCCGGGCGATTCAGGAAATATCACGATTTCTTTTGGCGACAGCGCCGGTCACAGCTATAGTGAAACCGTCGCTTATGGGCAGTTCTCAACCCAGGCCTCTATCGCGTCAGCGTTCGGCGCAAAGTTCTCAAATGATTACTTTCCATCCGGCCTGTTGTGCGCACACGCTGTTGGATCTGTGATCTATTTCCATCTGAAAGGTGCGAATACCTTCAGATTGCCAAGCCTCAGCTATCCGTCCACATCCTTTTCCCTTGCGACATCGGCTTGGCAAGTCGCGCCGACGTTGAGTGTGGCGACCTCTGGCACGCCGTCTTTGTACGGCGGATTGGTGACGTTCACGGCAACCATCTCCAGCGGACCTGCTGGCACGATAACCTTCTACGACGGGGGATCAGCCATCGGCACGGGCACAATCGGCGGTACAACAGCGACGTTCACAACAAGTACTTTAGGTGTTGGTTCCCACACAATTACTGCAGGTTGGCCCGGAAGTGCAACCTACAGCTCAGTCACATCCAGTTCAATCGCCCAAACAGTCACATCGTCTCTTACCACATGTTGGTAGCGAACGGGAAACACTGGTCATAACGGATAGCGTTTTTTGCAACCACAAACTGTATCCACCGACAGACTCATCAACGTTGGAGTGTTTCAGTGAAAACCTCTTGTATATCGCGTGTATTGCCTCTAGTCCTGGAATTAGCATTATCAACGGTATACACTTCCGAAGTTCTTGCTCAGGGTGTGAATGCCGGTCCGGCGCTTAATCAGCTTTCTTTGTCGTTTTCCAGCGGCAAGATCGTACACCGCGTCCAGTTGTCAGGAAGCGCCACATGGTATACCGGTGATCTAGAAGACCAGGGAACCGCCAATCTGACAGCGTTTGCTGACGGCTCGTCGCAAATGCAGCTTACGCTGGGCACCCTGGGGCAGCGAGCCGAGAGCAAAACAGGGTCCGGTATTAGCGCCAGTTGCCAATGGACTGGCTCTAATGGAGTCGCCCATCAGATTGATGCCCGCAATTGTTGGAAACCTGGAGTATGGTTTCTTCCGGCCATCTCCCTGCAGCCGACTTTGCTGCCAAATTCATTGGGGATCGTTGACCTTGGGACCGGTCCTGTCGGTTCCAGCGATGGCGCCTTTCGACATTTGCAGAGCCAATTCGTGTTCGGCGAATTGCCGAGTAACCTCTGGGCTGATGCTGCAAAGCAAAGCACCGTGGACCTCGGTCTGAATCCCACATCGTTTCTTCCAGCCGTTCTCGCATACTCCGTGCAAGCGGACGGCGGTTCTCCGTCAGCCATTGCCATCGAGATTCACTATTCCGACTACAGACTCGTCGACGGAGTACAGGTCCCTTTTCTCATCCAGCGATACATCAACGGCTCTCTCCAGTTGGCGATTTCAGTAAGCTCCGCACAGGTCGGCTAGGCCTCGGTTCATGCAGAAAGGGTAAGACATATGCACAAGATGTTGCGTACGACAGGCCATGCATGCGCTCTCCTGTTTGCCGCTTCTTCATTGATGGCGCAGGTTGCTACTGGCCTGTATGCCCACGGCACATTTGACAATTACGGGCTCGACTCGATTAATGTCGCCAACTTGAATACGCACCTCACCATCCCAATCTTGAATAAGACGGGGCGAGGAGCGCCATTTAGCTATAGCCTGAGCTTCGATAGCGCCGTCTGGACTCCCGTATCTGTCAATGGAATCTCCCAGTGGCAACCGGCGAGTAACTGGGGATGGAACGGGCTAAATCCCGCTGGCAATGTTTATGTCGGCTATACAATGTCCACGTCTTCAGGTACGTGCGGCCAATACGGTCAGGGGAGCTGGCAGTCCTGGACGTACAGCAACGTCTTCTATTCGGATCAACAGGGTCTGGTGCACCCGTTTAACACCGGTGGCTCGTACATCAATTCCACTGGGGGCACGGCATGCCCACCGAGCGGAGCGAATCCACCTATAGTTGTTCCAGCAACGGCAGAGGACGGTTCAGGGTTTGTTGCCAATACCTCCATTTACGCTGGATACATCACTGTCTCCCTCATATCGCCTCAAGGAACAACGATTTCGGCGTCTGCCATTGCCAATCCAACTGGTCAAACAGGCAACTATTCTTTAACTGATGCGAACGGGAACGTTACCTCATTCAGCGGCGGGATCTTCACCGACACCCTCGGTCAACAAGCACTGACTATCTTCGGCGATCCACCAAGTGCGACGACCATCTCGTACAAAGACACTGGCGGAACCTGGCGCCCCGTCTCGGTCACTTACAAGACCTACACGGTGCAGACCAACTTCGGTTGCAGTACTCATGAGTACGGCCCGACCTCAAATTCTCTTGTGGATACGATCGCTTTTTCTGATGGCAGTTCCTATCATTTTTCCTATGAGACGACTCCAGGGGCTCCAGCCAACGTCACCGGACGAATAAGCGGCGTGGAGGTGCCTCAGGGAGGATGGATCGATTATTCGTACACAGGTGGGAACAACGGGATTATCTGCAGTGACGGTGGAGCTGCGGGGTTAACTCGTACTCTCGCGAGCGACTCGGGATCGGCGGGATCCACCTGGACCTACGCTCGAACCACTCCCAACGGAACGGGAACGACGCACACTGAGGTTGTAGACGGCGCAAAAAATCACAAGGCCTACGATTTCGTGGCGCCGAGCGGCTACTTAACGTTTTACGAGACAGCCCGCAGTGTCTACCAAGGCGCGAAGACCGGTACGCCTGTCCTTGCGCGCAATACCTGCTACAATGGGGCCGCATCTCCCTGCACCACGACCACGCCATCGCTACGCATCAGCCAGGTCGATACATATGAAACGCTCAACGGCATACAGACGCATGGCGCAACCGCGAAGTACAGCACTTCCGGAATGCAAACCGAGGCCGATGTGTACGATTTTGGCGGGTCTACCTCTCGCGGTGCGCTCCTTCGCAAGGAAGTGTGGATATACGGCTCCAGCATCTCCAGTCTCGTCTCCGAAGACGATGTCTACGACGGCAGCGGAAACTGGGCTGGAAAGACGCTCTACGGGTACGACGGCGGTGCGCTAACAGTCAGCTCGGGGGTCCCAAAGCATGTTGCCGTCAGCGGAGCACGCGGCAATTTGACCAGCGCAACGTTGTATGCAAGCTCCGGAACATCGTACGCGCTGAGTGCAGCCTATGAGGACACCGGCACTCTGCTGACAAGCACAACACCAACCGGGACGACAACGCTAACGTACGATCCAGCCTTTGTCTACAACACTGGAACCACGTTGCCAACTCCGTCCAGTGGCGTGGCGCTTGGAACTGGCGAATCTTACGATACCGCTAATACCGGACTACCGCTCAGCTCCACCGATTCAAACACGCAGATCACAAAGATCCCGACATACGACTCGATGCTGCGGCCAAAGGAGGTAGATTATCCCGATGGAGGTAAAATAACGTTATCCTACTCGCCGACCCAACTGGGGCAACAGAATTCGATCTCTGGAGACACAGAAGTTCAGTATGACGGCTATGGTCGGCAGAGCCGCGTGGAGGTGGCTAATGGCCAAAGCGGCAGCGCGTGGTACCAGGTGGATACCTGCTACGATGCAAATGGTAATGCAACCTTTAACTCATATCTCTATCAGGGAGATGGTTTTAACGCCAGCAAGGTATGTTCCGGATCGGGCGACACGTACATCTACGATGTCCTCGGCCGCCTCACAAGCGCGGTTCGCGCCGACGGAGAAACTCAAGGCTACACATATCTGGGACGTTCAACCGAATCCGTAGATGCCAACGGCGTGACGCGGATTTCTCAGGTCGACGGCCTGGGGCGAACAGCCATCGTTTGTGAAGTCTCCTCCGGCGCCAATTTGCTACCCTCGGGCACGACAGCCGCCTCTTGCGGAACGGATATTACCGGAACGGGGTTTACCACCACCTACAATTACACTCTGGCGACTGGCACCACGACAATCACCCAGGGCGCGCAGACACGCACGTTCGTCTCCGACTGGCTTGGCCGCACAACCTCAAATACAGAGCCGGAGCGAGGGACGACGAACTATAACTACCAATACAATTCGACGGGCTTGGTGGTGACGCGAACACGTCCGAAGGCCAACCAAACAAGTGCTACAGTTTTGACGACGACTACCACGCAGTTCGATGCTCTGGGCCGTGTGCTCACCATCAGTTACGACGATGGCATCACGCCCACCAAGACCTTTGCATACGATGCGGCTGCAGGCGCAGACTTCACCGATCTATCTCAGGTCAATCTGAAAAGCCGCCTGTCCGTCGTCTCAGTCGCGAACGCTGGAACCGCCTTCAGCTACGATCCCATGGGAAGGACAAGTGCCTTGGACGAGTGTCTTCCCTCCGGCCCCTGTGGCGCAACCGGCAACAATCACCAGCTTCTCTACACCTACGACCTGGCCGGAAATATGCTCACCTCGACCGACGGAAGCGGGACGAAGAGCACATTCACAGTCTCTCCGGCAAGCGAACCGCTCTCGCTGACCAGTTCACTCGGCAACTCCACAAATCCGGCCAACATCGTCTCAAATGTACAAAATGGACCAAACGGTCCGGTCAACTACGGCCTCGGCAACGGACTCGCCGGCGTATTCCACTACGATACGCTGGGACGCTTGAACGGCGGATGGGTATGCAGCGGCAGCACCGGAGCTTCCTGCTCTTCAGGCACGCAGCTCTATGGGTTCACCAACACATGGAAGCAGCAACAGTTGAGTTGCTCTTCCGATACGGCATTGAATCAGGGGTCGAGCTACGGCTACGACGGGTTCAACCGCTTGACCTCCCTCACCGTCAATTCGGGCTCAGGGTCGAACTACTCCTGGGACTATGACCGATGGGGCAATCGCTGGCAGCAGAACGTTTTGAGCGGCACTGGATGGCCCTCCTCGTTGAGCTTCAACATAGCGAGCAACCGGATCAGCGTCAACGGCTACAGCTACGATGCAGTGGGAAACATGACTCAGGACGGGTTCCACTCGTACACCCACGATGCGGAAGGAAACATTACGGCGGTGGACGCCGGCGGAACTGCAACCTATGTTTACAACGCGCTGAATCAGCGGGTGCGGGCTGTTGTTGGAGGCACGATCACGGAGTACGTCTTCAACGCGGCGGGCGAGCGTGCCTCAGAATGGAATGGAACGACCCTTGCCCAACTGAAGGGCAAGTACTATCTGGGGACAACGCCTGTTGCATACTACTCGGGCGGGGCGACACACTTCGAGCATCAGGATTGGTTGGGGACGGAACGGATGCGCACATCCTACAATGGGAGCGTGGAAGGCACATTCACATCCCTACCCTGGGGCGACGGCCAGTCCAGCACCGGCGCGGACAGCGACGCGTACCACTTCGCCATGCTTGATCACGACAGTGAGAGCGATACCGACCATGCCCAGTTCCGGCAGTATTCTAACCGCCAGGGCAACTGGCTGTCGCCCGACCCATATAGTGGGAGCTACGATATTTCCAATCCGCAGAGCTTTAACCGCTATGTGTATGCTTTGAATAACCCATTGAGCAACCTCGATCCGAGCGGACTGGATTGCACTTCAGGTGACAACTATGGCTTTGACCTAGGGATTCCAGACTCTGTCTCATTTGACGGGTGTCCGGACTCAGGGGCGCTAATTCGAATGTACGGATGGGCACCGTATCCCACAGATCTCAATTCTATCAGCGCTAGCTATATCGGCCAGCAACTGAATACCTTGCCAAGTTATTCCGGCGTGAACTTCTCCGGTAGCCCCATTAGCTTTGATGGAGGTGGTGGTGGCGGCGGAGCCCCAAATAACGGGACGCCCTGGTACAAGAACTCCTGCGTCACAAGTGCTCTTGCCAAAGGTGCTGCGAGCGCTGGGATTGATGCGATAGGACTGCTGCCTGAGGGTGGAGTTGTTTCCGCAGCTCTTAGCGGTTTTCATGGAGCCGCAGGAGTTTCGAATGGGACAAATATCCTTCAGCGAGTCCAAATGGGAGCGGGACTTATCGGCACTGCCAACTCGGCAAGCGGTTCCAATGTGTTTGCGGGGCTCCAAGCAGGCGTTGGTGTGGTGGGAATTGCGAAGGCTCTTGGTGCTGCTATACCAGTTGCTGGGCAAGTTATTGCTGGTGTGTCCGTCGGCTTGGATATTGTCGGCACTGGAATGGAGATTGCAAATTGCCACTAGACAGAGTGATAACAGCAGAAGACAAGCAAATGCGTTTACCGTGGTGGGGAGTGCTCTGTGTCATTGTCGGCACCATTCTTCTGGCACTCTTGTTCGTATATTCCGGGAGATTTGATCTTGCACGTCCGTCACTTATAGCAACTGCGATGGTTGTCCTTGCCATCGTAATGAGATGGAAGCTGAGGAGACATGTGTGGTTCTGGATCACCATGACCTTCCTCGCGGCGCTTCATCTTCCGTTGATTTTGTTTGTTCCCTGGACCACCAAATGGATTCCCGCCTTCGTGATTGCGCCCATCGGCATCGCGGATTTGTATGCGATGCTTTGGGTCGTTTCGGTTGTCGGGAAATTCATGGGGGAACAGAAGACCACTGAAAAGCGAACGCTGTGCCTCGCCAAAACTCCAGCCGGGGTGCAAAATGGACATAACTCTCGAACTTGGTGGTCGTTCTGGCGGTAGCATTCTGTTGGGAAGCGGTCATTCGGGTATCACGGAGCGCAAGAAAAACGTGGCGATTCCACAAAAGCGGGGATGGCAGACGCACGTCTACCGTTCACTCCCTTGAATTCCGTTGAGCGCTATTCAAAGAGTGGGATCAGGCTGCTAGGTCGTAGCGATGATGGAGACCGCCCAGCCTTGGCATGGATACGACCTTACTGCCTGCCTCGGAGTTCTTCGCTCCTTCACGGCCGGCAGGCGTGTTCTTTGCCAGCGCAAGATGCGTCCTGTCTTCATTGTAATAACGGACGTAATCTCTCATGAGGCGTTTCAGATGGTGTTCATTGAGGACGATCACATGGTCGAGCAGATCCCTGCGGCAGTTGCCTACCCAACGCTCGGCAACCCCGTTCTGCCATGGACTGCGAAAGTTAGTCCGCGTGGGCTGGATGCCGAAGCTCTTCACGGCCTCAATCGTCTCCGCATTGAAGCTGGAGCCGCGATCAAAGATCAGGTAGCCGGGTGCCGTGTCGTAAGGGAACGCCTCACGCAACTGCTGAATGACCCAGGCACTGGTCGGGTGTTTGGTCACATTGCAGTGGAGGATTCGCCGCCGATCATGGGCGATGACGAAGAAGCAATAGAGCACGCCGAAGGTGAGCGTCGGCACGGTGAAGAAATCCATTGCCGCGATGGCCTCACGATGGTTGCTCAGAAATGCCGCCCATCGTTTTGCCGGATCAGGGCCCCCCGGCGCTTTCCTCATCCAGCGCAACACTGTTCGCTCGGAAATATCGAAGCCGAGCATCTTCAGTTCGCCATGAATACGCGGCGCGCCCCATGTGGGATTTTCCGCCACCATGCGAAAGATGAGTTCACGCAATTCCCTGCTCACGCATTTTCTTCCCACACGAACCCGATGCCGCGAGAGCCACGCCCAATACAACTGGAACCCCGCCCCGTGCCAACGAACAACAGTCTCCGGTTGGACGAGGATCAATGCCTTCTTCCATCCAGGCCAGAGCCGCCGCAAGATCACCCAAAACAGTTTGTCGGGTGCGGCAAAGCGCGGTTGCGGGTGCCTCTGTTTCAATACAGCGATTTGCTGCCGAAGAGCCAGATTTTCAAGGAGCAAATCGCTGCGAGAGCGGACAGAGTGAACGAACAGGACGAGCAGCAACTTCAGCGTGCGCAGCATGAACCAGTTGTAGCAGAATTGTGTCGCCTGCAAGGAAGGTCAGCGGTAGGCTTCACGACGGTGTTTAATGCCGGTGACTTCGAGGGCGTCACCGAAGTCGTGAAAGCGGGCGCGGTAGTCGCCGACGCGGAGGCGGAACTCGGGCGGTTCGATGTCTTGAAGTCGCTTCACGTCCCCCTTGCCGGTGTCGATGAGCTTGGCCATGGCATGGAGGATACGCAGGGCAGTGGGCTGGTCGATGGCGCGGAGCTGGGCCTTGGCCTGATCTGTCCAGATAATCTTCTTGGGCATAGCTACTGGTCCGACGCATGGGGTTCGAGCGGAGTGCGGCCCATGTGCTCGAAATCTTCGGAGGTGAGGCCAAACTCAGCCAGAACCTCTTCGTTCGAGACGCCTTCTCCACGGGCAAGCAAGGCGCGGGCGGCGGCGATCTCGCGGGCCTCTTCCGCGCTGACAGGCTCGTCGTCAAATGGCGCGTTCGCGAGGGTGCGGGTGAGCGGATCGAGCATGATCTTCAAGAGGTCGACGACGGCGGAGACTTGGCCTGGAGCCATGCGGTCGATCAGCTCGTGCGCTTGTTGCTTCGTATTTCCGGATGCAAGAGCCATTTTTGATCCTCGCGGGATTTTGCCGTGGATGAATACGAGTGTAGTCGAAATTGTAGCGGTCAGAGCATCCGAAAGCCACAAGGACCAACAAGGACCGGGGCAGCACAAGTAAACTTTTCAATCAAAAGCAGTTATTTTCTCCAGATTTCAATAGGCTTCAATAAATCGTTTGATCTGTTTTGGGAGCAGAGGGCCGGGGGTTCGAATCCCTCCGCCCCGACCATCGAAAATTATTGATACTGCAAGCGATATTTGCTATTTCCAGCCACGCATCTGCTCTTTCGCGCTACAGCACTGTAGTCGATATGGTAGTGGTAACCGCCTGCGAAGGAAATTTCTGGAATTCCAAACCGATGATCCGTCAGTCCTACCCCAGGCTCGCAAAAGCGAACTGTCCAACTGGCTCCCGGACAAGTGGAAACTGCTTCGGACGGCACATCGGCCTTCCTGGCACCTGTCCTTCACATAGATTTCCCGAAGCAGTTCCAGATGTCTTTGAAACTCGAGTTATAGATACCGCAACCACTCAACACGGCAGGCAAACTGCAATTGGTGGCCTCAGTTGCGCAGGCATGCCCTGTCAATGCCTTACCACGAAACTTTTCGATTACTAATCCGGTCTCCCGAGTTGCAGCAGAGAACTGCGAGGAGAAAGCAAGCTCAGGTCCTTCGTCTCCATTTGACGCAAGCAAGGCGCCGAACTCCATTCAGGAGGACGGTGTTGCTGTGAGACACTCGTTTGGGGCAGAATCAATAAAAACAGGGGGAAACATGCAACAGCGAGTTTGGAACGGGAAGTGGCGATTGAGCGGAGTCTGCGTTTTGGCAGTGACGGCCCTGGGCGGCTGCGGCAGCGCCTCCTCAGCGACCACTCCACAGACGGGTACTTCAACTCCCAGCTATTCCCAACAAGCGGCGTACGGTGTCCAAACGCTGCAAGATTCGTACGTACAGAGTTCTGGGCTCTATCAAACCCCCACGGGCTGGTGGAACTCAGCCAATGCGATTACCG